>Ga0160506_100182_pt1 | contig 15273 bp, 11 predicted proteins | sample DID2874_E49MG_FD_108204 | JGI IMG/M metagenome (GOLD analysis project Ga0160506, IMG submission 108204) | Enriched chicken feces microbial communities from UW Madison campus, WI, USA - DID2874_E49 MG | ecosystem: Host-associated > Birds > Digestive system > Large intestine > Fecal | place: USA... | reverse complement strand
ATCATCTAAGTTCAAACAATCGTTAATTTCCGTCGAAACATTTCTGTTTCGTTTACTGTTTTTAGGTTGTACCCTTTGCCTTTCGGCAACTGATACGGTTCGTTGTAATTTCGACTTTCGTCTTCATTACTGAAAATTTATTAGAATTTTCAAGGTTGTTTCACTGTTCAGTTATCAAGGTTCTAAAATAATTTTTATATAATCTTTTCCTATATAAAACTATTTTTTTCTTTTCTTTCTGACGTTTTGTTATCGCGTCAGCAGAAAGTATTCTACCACACCGTTTATTTCTTGTCAACACTTTTTTTAAATTAATTTTTTTAACTTAATTTGTGTCTTCAAGCTAACTTAATACTTGTACTAAGTTATGATAAAGAACGAATAACAGTTAGCAATAAATAGAACGGAGAAAGAGGGATTTGAACCCTCGCGCCGCGTAAACGACCTACACCCTTAGCAGGGGCGCCTCTTCAGCCTCTTGAGTATTTCTCCATGATCTGAATTTCGATTCACTATTTTTTGCTTCCGACGTTCCTCGTCAGGTGCATTTGTTAGTATAGCAAAAGCTATTTCATTTGTCAACAATTTTTTGAAACAATTTTGCAAATTTATTCTGAATTGCCAAAATTGAGTTAAAATCCATACTTAGTCTACATCATTCCCCAATAAATATTCATTATTTTTTCATTTTTGAATCTTTATTTTATCTTATTTTTTTCATACTTTTTCTTACTTAAATTAATTGAACACGCTAATTTTCGTTTTTGCATATACTTTTTAGACTATGACAAATAATTCTAATGATACTTATTATTGTAATTATTGATTTATATTCTATATTCCATATAAGATAAGTTATAACTTTTTAGATTAGCTGACATTGCATACAAAGCTGCTTGCAGATATGGTACTGCTATAAATCAGGGTGTGAAACAGTTCTTTATTTCACACTATTATTATATTAGTTTTTCCCTTTATATCATATTAGAATAAAATGAATGCTCTTTTTCTATACATATTGCGTAATTATTTTGCTGTTTATTAATTACTTGTGCCCCTCTAAATTATAAGATTATTATTGATTGTCATACACCTTTATTTAAATAATCCTCTACAGCAGTTTCATATAAGTTATTTCCCAAAGAATCAATTATTACTATAACAGGAAAATCTTCTACATATAACTCTCTTATGGCTTCTGTTCCTAAATCATCATATGCAACTACTTTTGAACTCTTAATTTTTTTTGATAATAAAGCGCCTGCTCCTCCTACTGCTGCAAAGTAAACACTGTTATTTATCATAATAGCATTTATCACTTCCGGACTTCTTTTTCCTTTTCCAATCATTCCTTTTAATCCTTGTTCCAACAGTAACGGAGTATATTTATCCATTCTGCTGCTGGTGGTAGGTCCTGCAGAGCCAATCACCTGACCTTTTCTTTCTGGTGTCGGTCCTAAATAATAAATCACATTATTTTCAAGACTGAGAGGACTTTTTTCACCTTCTTTTATACTTTCATAAAGTCTTTTATGTGCTGCATCTCTTGCCGTATAAATGACTCCTGTTATATATACATAATCCCCAGCCTGTAATTCTCTTGTGATTTCTTCTGTTAGAGGTGTTTTTATATATCTATCCACGTTCTGTCTCCTTTTATGAACTTTTATCCACATAAATGCCGCTTTTGCTTTGGATTTGTTAATAACTTTTTATTTTTGCTATATACTTCTGGATATATGTCGGTTAACATGGCAGCAAATATTAATTGCCACCGGCAATCCTGCTATATGTGTCGGATATGTTTCTACTTTAACACCAAGTGCAGTATTTTTGCCGCCAAGCCCACCTGGACCAATACCAAGAGTATTAATTTCTTTTAAAAGTTCTTGCTCCAGATCTTTTATATGTTCAATTGAAGAATGTTCATTTAAATTCCTTGTTAATGCCTTTTTGGCAAGGAAAGCTGCTTTTTCAAAACTTCCGCCTATTCCTACTCCTACTACAATTGGAGGACATGCATTGGGACCAGCCATTTTTACAGTTTCCAGCACTGCTTTTTTCACACCTTCTATACCGTCAGCCGGTTTTAACATGTATATTCTGCTCATATTTTCACTGCCAAACCCCTTAGGTGCTACTGTTATCTCAATATTTTCCCCTGGGATTATCTCATAATGGATGATTCCCGGTGTATTATCTTTGGTATTTTCACGTAGCAATGGGTCACCCACTACTGATTTTCTTAAAAATCCTTCCTGATACCCTTGCCTTATTCCTTCATTTATTGCTTCTTCCAGAAAACCACCTTCAAGCCGTACCTCCTGTCCCATTTTAAAAAATACAATAGCCATCCCAGTATCCTGACAGATTGGAATGTTTTCCTCTTTGGCAATTTCCATATTTTCTTCTAATTGTTTCAATATTTGCTTTCCTAATTTTGATTTTTCATCCTCTAAAGCTTCTTTTATAGCTTTTTCCATATCTGGTGATAATTGAAAATTTGCTTCAATGCACATTTCTTTAATATTTCTAGTTATTTCATCCGTGTGAATTATTTTCATAAACTTTTCCTTTCGTTTTCTAGGATTAGGGTATCAAAAGCCCTCTTTGAAAAAATATAGCAGCAATTTGCACTAAGCAAAAATGCGAATGTGACTATAGAAATGTATTAGATATTCTTTCTTTCATAAGCTGTGTTATATCAGAAAACAGTTTTGTCTGAGTGAAACGAGTTATCTGTTTTTGTGATAGGTTTGACATGACTGAGGTTGGGGGTAGGCAAAACATTAAAATAAAGGTGACTTACCACGCATCAGAACCTATTTTGTGATTTTGACTGGTTCCGACACATATAATAACAGTTCCTAAATTGTCTAAATTATTATTTTCTAAGTAGCTGCAAGACTCTTTGTTTATAATTTGAATCAGGCCAAATTTAAAAATAAGCCCTTTACCGGAATAAAGGACTTTGTTACCCTTTATTCCGGCAGGCTTATTTGTTAAAAACTATTCTTCATCTTCCTGCTGTTTTGAAATATCTTCTGGCTCTTCTTCAAATTCTGTGTCATAATCTTCATCATCCTCTTCAGAAGCTTCCGCAGACTGCGTATCAGCTACGATTTCATTTTCTAATTCTTGTTCTAATTGTTTTATTACTTCTTCTTCGGTAGTTTTTTCGGTATTATCTCTCACTTTAGCAAAGCTTGCTACAGTGATATCTTCACTCATATCAATTAATTTAACACCGGAGGTAATGCGTCCAAGGTTTGATATTCCATTTACCATTAAACGTATAATTATACCTCCTGTTGTTATAATCATAATTTCATTTTCTTCGTCTACTGCTTTTACTCCGATAACATAGCCTGTTTTTTCTGTTATCTTATAACACTTAACACCTTTTCCGCCTCTTCGCTGAACAGTAAACTCATCCATATCGGTTCGTTTTCCCATACCTTTTTCAGATACGAAAAGTAAGTGTTTCCCTTGTGTACTTAACTGCATTCCGATAATTTCATCATTATCTTCCAGATTCATACCTATAACACCCATGGAAGTACGTCCGGTTTTTCTGACATCTTTCTCATTAAACCTGATACACTGTCCATGTTTCGTAACCAAGATGATATCTTTTTGATTATTGGTTGCTTTTACTTCGATTAAATCATCATCTTCTCTTAAATTTATGGCCTGTAAACCGGATTTTCTAATATTCTCATATTCTTTTATAGGTGTTTTCTTTACAATACCTTTTTTTGTTGCCATGAATAAATATTTATTGTTCTGGTATTCCTTTAGAGGTATGATTGCTGTTATTCTTTCTTCGGGCAATAACTGCAGTAAATTAATAATAGCTGTTCCTCTTGCCGTTCTTCCGGATTCGGGAATTTCATATGCTTTTAGTCTATATACCCTTCCTTTATTTGTAAAAAACATAATAAAGTGATGGGTAGTAGTCATTAACAGATCTTCAATGAAATCTTCATCAATAGTCTGCATACCTTTTATTCCTTTTCCTCCACGGTGCTGGCTTTTGAAATTATCTATTGTCATTCTCTTTATGTAGCCCAACCGTGTCATAGCAAGAACTGTATTTTCATTTGGAATCAAATCTTCTGTTGACAAATCAAATTCGTCGTAACCAATAGAAGTTCTTCTGTCATCACCAAATTTCTCCATGATTACAGTTAACTCTTCTCTGATTACTGCAAGTAATTTTTTGTGATCCGCAAGTATAGCCTTGTATTCAGCTATCTTTTCCATAAGTTCAGCATATTCTGTCTCCAGTCTTTCTCTTTCCAGACCTGTAAGAGCTCGCAGTCTCATGTCGATAATTGCCTGTGCTTGTGGATCTGATAATGCAAAACGTTCAATTAAACGTTCTTTCGCAATATTTCCATTTTTTGAAGAACGGATAATACTAATTACTTCATCGATATTATCAAGTGCTATTAACAGGCCCTTTAAAATATGGGCCCTTTCTTCAGCTTTGTTTAAATCATATCTAATCCTTCTGGTTACTACTTCTTCCTGATGAAGAATATAGTAGTGAAGCATATCATGCAGATTTAATACTCTTGGTTCATTATCAACCAATGCCAGCATAATAACACCAAAAGTATCCTGTAATTGTGTGTGTTTATATAATTGGTTTAGCAAAACATTGGCATTGACATCTCTTCTGAGTTCAATACATATTCTCATACCGCTTCGGTCTGACTCATCTCTTAACTCAGTGATTCCGTCTATTTTCTTTTCTTTTACCAACTCAGCAATTTTTTCAATCAATCTTGCTTTATTTACCATGTAAGGCAGTTCTGTAACAACAATACGGTTTTTACCATTAGCCATTGCTTCGATATCCGTAACTGCTCTTACTCTTATTTTTCCACGGCCGGTCCTGTAAGCATCGTTGATACCTCTGGTACCTAATATGGTTGCACCAGTGGGAAAATCAGGTCCTTTTACAATTTCCAATAATTCTTCTAAGGTGGTATCCCTGTCTTCATTTATGGTATTATCAATCATTTTTAGGACAGCATTACTGATTTCCCTCAAGTTATGAGGAGGTATATTAGTTGCCATACCTACTGCAATACCGGAGGTACCGTTTACTAATAGATTGGGATATCTGGAAGGGAGAACTGTTGGTTCCTTTTCTGTCTCATCAAAGTTAGGAATAAAATTAACGGTATCTTTGTTGATATCAGAAATCATCTCCATGGAAATTTTACTTAAGCGGGCTTCTGTATAACGCATCGCTGCAGCTTCATCACCATCCACTGACCCGAAATTTCCATGTCCGTCAATCAAAGGATATCTGGTTGAAAAATCTTGTGCCAGTTTTACCAAGGCCTCATAGATAGAGCTATCCCCATGAGGGTGGTACTTACCCATAGTATCACCGACAATACGAGCACATTTTCTGTGAGGTTTGTCAGGACCATTGTTAAGCTCTATCATTGCATATAGTATTCTTCTTTGTACCGGTTTGAGACCATCTCTTACATCCGGTAGTGCACGGGCTGCGATAACAGACATGGCATAATCAATGTATGATGTTTCCATTGTCTTTTTAAGGTCAACCTCATGAACCTTATCAAAGATATTCTCGTCCATTTATTTTCCTCCATCTATTCATTGCTGACTTAAAAACAGGCTACAGGTATATACTTAACTGTTTTCAATTTTACTAAACATCTAAATTCTTTACATATTTTGCATTTGCCTCTATAAATTCTCTTCGTGGTTCCACTTTATCTCCCATGAGAGTTGTAAAAGTTAAATCTATCTCCGAAGAGTTTTCTTCATCATACATAACCTTTAGCAGTATTCTTTTTTCCGGATCCATAGTTGTGTCCCAAAGCTGCTCAGCATCCATTTCACCGAGTCCTTTATAACGCTGTATTTTATTATTGCCATCTCGTCCAAGTTCTGCAAGAAGCTGGTTTAATTCTTCATCACTGTAAACATATCTTACCACTTTGTTACGTTCTACCTTGTACAAGGGTGGTTGGGCGAGATATACATACCCTTGTTTGATTAGTTCCGGCATAAAACGGTAAAAGAAAGTAAGTAAAAGTGTGCTGATATGGGCTCCGTCAACATCCGCATCTGTCATAATAATAATTTTGTGGTAACGCAGTTTGCTAATATCAAAATCATCCGATATCCCTGTACCAAAAGCAGTTATCATTGCCTTAATTTCATTATTGACTAAAATTCTATCAAGCCTTGATTTTTCTACGTTAAGTATCTTTCCTCTTAGAGGTAAAATAGCCTGGGTTGCTCTGGATCTGGCAGTTTTTGCTGAACCACCCGCAGAGTTACCCTCAACGATGTATATTTCACAATTTTTTGGATCTTTATCGGAGCAGTCCGCTAATTTTCCTGGGAGGCTCATGCCTTCTAAAGCGGATTTTCTTCTGGTTAAATCCCTTGCTTTTCTTGCAGCATCTCTGGCACGCTGAGCCAAAATAGCTTTTTCCAGAATTAATTTTGCTATTGTTGGGTTCTGTTCTAAAAAGTACGTAAGCTGCTCACTTACTATACTGTCTACAGCACCTCTGGCTTCACTGTTACCTAACTTTTGCTTTGTCTGCCCTTCGAACTGAGGTTCTGGTATTTTTATGCTGATAATAGCAGTTAAACCTTCCCTGATATCTTCTCCGGTTAGGTTTGTCTCATTGTCTTTTAAAAACTTTTGATTTCTGGCATAATCATTGAATGTTTTAGTAAGTGCATTTTTAAAACCGGCCAAGTGGGTACCACCTTCCGGTGTAGTTATATTATTTACAAAACTGTAACAGCTTTCGTTAAATGAATTATTATGCTGCATAGCAACTTCTACATAAACCGAATCTTTGTTCCCTTCACAGTAGAGAATATCAGAATAAAGTGGATCTTTATTTTTGTTTAAATATTCCACATACTCCTTAATCCCTCCGGCATAATGAAATTCTTTCGTAACCATCGGCTCCACTCTGTCATCGGAAAGCACTATCTTTAAGTCTTTTGTTAAGAAAGCCATTTCTCTTAAACGCTGTTTTAGTATATCATAATCATAAACCGTTTCTTCAAAAATTTCTTTATCCGGTAAAAAAGTAACTGTGGTACCGGTTCTGTCAGTATCACCAATTACTTTTAGTGGATAGACTACTTTGCCTCTTTCATATCTTTGTTTATGGACTTTTCCATCCAGATGAATTGTAACTTCTAACCATTCAGACAAAGCATTAACTACAGACGCACCTACGCCATGAAGACCTCCTGATACTTTATATCCTCCACCTCCGAATTTTCCTCCGGCATGCAGAATAGTAAACACGACTTCAACAGCAGGAATTCCCTTTTTATGGTTAATCCCTACAGGTATACCTCTGCCGTTATCAATTACAGTTATGGAATTGTCTTTATTTATTGTTACATCAATCCTGTCACAAATTCCTGCCAATGCTTCATCAACTGCATTATCAACAATTTCGTAAACTAAATGATGCAGGCCTTTTGAAGAGGTACTGCCAATATACATACCAGGTCTTTTCCTAACCGCTTCTAAGCCCTCCAATATTTGGATTTGATCTGCACCGTATTCTGCACTCATAAATTGCCTCCTGTTTTTCTATGGATGAAATCCAATGATAAAGTATTCTCATCTGTAACCGTTCCTTCTACAACCCGGTAAGTTTTATCGAATTCCATCCGATTAGCGATAAATTCCTCCAGGCCTGTACAGGTGATAATTGTCTGTATATCATGAATACTGTTAAGTAAATGGGTTTGTCTGTTTCTGTCTAATTCTGATAACACATCATCCAGTAATAGAATGGGATTATCTTTGGTTACTATCTTTACCAATTCTATTTCTGCAAGCTTTAAAGATAAGGCAGATGTCCTTTGCTGCCCTTGAGAGCCGAACTTACGTAAATCTTGGGATCCATTAAAGAAACTGATATCATCCCTGTGAGGACCATAATTTGTCATTTTGGTTGAAATATCCCTTTCCAGGGTGTTTTCCAATTTGCTCTTAAATTCTTTAACTATAACATTAGGCTCATATTGTATCCTTAGATGTTCTTTATTACCGGATAACTTTTTATGTATCTCATAGACAATTTCATTTAGCTGTGAAATGAATGAATCACGTCTCTCCATGATTTTAGTTCCATACTCTACCAGCTGCATGTCCCATACACTAAGTGTATCCAATAATTTCCTGTTAAAACTTATCTGCTTTAGTAAATTATTTCTCTGGGTAATGACTTTGTTATAATTTGCCAGGTTATATAAATAAACCTTATCTAGTTGACAAAGTTCTAAATCAATAAATCTTCTTCGTTCAGCCGGTCCATTTTTGATAATACTTAAATCTTCCGGAGAAAAAAACACAATATTAACAATACCAAATAATTCGCTTGTTTTTCTAATGGGAACCCCATCTATTGCGACACCTTTTGGCTTGTTTTTTTTCAAATGCATATCTATTTTATGAATAACCCCATCCCGCTCTACATGCAGCCGGATATGAGATTCCTCTTTATCCAAATTAATTATTTCCCGATCTTTGCTTCCCTTATGGGACTTTGTCGTGGCACAGACATATATTGACTCCAGAATATTGGTCTTTCCCTGGGCATTATCACCATAAAGGATATTTATTCTGTCATGAAAATCCATAAAAAGAGTATTGTAATTCCGATAATCTTTTAATTCAAGGGTTTTGATATACATGTATACACCACAATTCTAATTATTTTTCAATACGGATGGATTCATCGTTATATTCTACTATATCGCCGTCATATAACTTTTTCCCTCTTTGGGTTTCAACACTTCCATTCACTTTTACCAAACCATCCTGTATGACAAACTTGGCATCAACACCGGAACCTACTAAACCTCCCGCTTTTAACGCCTGACCTAATTTTATATATTCTTCCCTTAGTTTGATGGTTTCCATGATTTCCTATCCTTTCCAGGACTATAGTTCCTATTAATTCCTGTAAATACATGACATCTAGCCATTATATATTATATTAATAATAATATCAACCTTCTATGCGACTATAGTCTTATTCTTTCCCACAGAAAGTCTGCTTATAGTACTTCTTGTATAGAAATTTCAAAATTAATTCCGTTTTCAATCTATTATAAACCAAATTTTTGATTTTGGTAAATATTTTTTATTGTTAAATTTTTACAGCACAGGAAAATTTGTTTTCCTTAATTGTAAAATCTTTACTATTGTACAGCAGAATTAAAGTTTACCGGTAAGATTAAATAAATATATCTTTCTTCTTTGTCTCTGATAAAACATGGTGCTTTAGGATTAATTAGATAAATATCAACTTCTTCGTCATCTATAACTCTCAATGCATCAATTAAGAATTTAGGATTAAAACCTATCAGTATATCCTTTCCTTCTTTGGTGATATCAATTTCTTCATCCATTGAACCAATTGTAGAATTCATTTTTAATTCCATGTTTTTATCATTAATATTTACGATAATGGGTTTTTTTTCAGTTTCTTTTATCAGTAGAGTGGCTCTGTCTATACAGCTTAATAGTTCTTTCTTGTTTATCGTGACTTTGGTTTCATAATCACTGGATAACATCTGGTTAATTTTGTAATACTCTCCTTCGATTAATCTTGATAGTACTACTGTATTATCAAATTCGAATATGATGTGCTTATCTGTAAAGTATAAACTTACTTCATCTGTGAATTCTCCAGACAATATTTTACTTACTTCAATCAGAGTTTTACCAGGTACAATTACTTTTATATCTTCGTATGCTTCTTTTAACTCAATTTTTCGTATAGAAATCCTATGGCCATCTAACGATACCACTTTTAATTCATTATCAGTTATCTCAAAGAGTTCACCCGTCATTATTTTATTACTTTCGTTATCGGATATAGAAAATACGGTTTGTCTAATAATTTCTTTTAGGGTGAATTGAGAAAGAACTACAGCGTTTTGTTTTTCAACTTTAGGAAGGTAAGGAAATTCTTCACTGCTTTTTCCGGATATGGCAAACTTTGCTTTTTCACAAAGTATGGTAGTTAAGTGATTTCCATCCGTTTCAATGGTTACATTATTGTCAGGTAATTTCCGAATAATCTCAGAAAATACTTTAGCATTAATAGCAACGGTTCCAGTTTCTATTACTTCACCTTTTACAATGGTTTCAATTCCTAACTCCATATCATTGGCTATAAGCTTTATGGTATCAGATTTTACATCAATAATCAAACATTCCAGTATAGGCATCGTAGATTTTGCAGGAACGGCTTTCAAAACAATATTAACCCGATTCTGCAATTCAGTTTTAGAACAAACAATCTTCATAATTGTGTATAACTCCCTTCGCAATTTTCATGTAAATATAAATAATAAAATTTTGTAGCAGTAGTAATAGGGGCTGTTAGTTTGTGCATAAGTGGATTTTCATCATAAAAACAAGGCTTTCTGTGGAAGGATAACATTGTGCATGGAAAAAACCCCGGTTTGGATGAAAATTTTAGCTTCAAAACGATTATTAAGTTATCCCAAGGCAACTCACAGGGAAATAACAATTTACTAACATGGCTTTGTGGAAAAAAAATAAACCTTAGCTTAAGGATTGATTTTCTTAGTAAGTACTTCAATTGTATTTTGCATACTTGGGTCTTTTTTTATGTTCTTTTCTACCTTATCAATACCGTGAAGGATAGTGGTATGATCCCTCTTACCCATGAGTTTACCGATATCTGATAAGGAGTAGTCTGTTAATTTACGGCATAAGTACATGGCAACTTGTCTTGGATACGCTATGTTCCGGCTTTTGTTAACAGAGTATATATCAGCAGTAGTTATATTAAAGTGTTCTGCAATTACATCAATAATTAATTCAGGGGTTATTTGCTTTTTATCATCAGGAGATATCAAGTCTTTTAAAGCTTCTTCCGCCAGAGTAACGTTAACTTCCTGTTTTTTTAAGCGGGAGAGGGCAACGATTTTTGTAAGTGCACCTTCCAGCTCTCGAATGTTGGATTTTACATTTGTGGCAATATATTTCATTACTTCATTGTCTATCTGAAGTCCGTCTAGTTCTTCTTTTTTCTTAAGAATTGCCATTCTGGTTTCATAATCCGGTGACTGGATGTCAACAGTTAAACCCCATTCGAAACGGGAACGTAATCTTTCCTCCAAAGTAAGAATATCCTTGGGAGGCTTATCACTGGAGATAATGATTTGCTTTTTTGATTCATGCAGTGTATTAAAGGTGTGGAAAAATTCTTCCTGCGTACTTTCCTTACCTATAATAAACTGAATATCGTCAATTAGGAGTACATCAATATTTCTGTACTTTTCCCTAAATTCAGTAGGAGTAGTGTTTACATTACGAATGGATTCAATCAACTCGTTGGTAAACTTCTCACTGGTCACGTACATTACTTTACTACTTGCGTTTTGTTCCAGAATATAATGAGCGATGGAATGCATTAAATGGGTTTTCCCTAATCCAACTCCTCCATATATAAATAGAGGGTTATATATTTCTGCCGGTGATTCGGCAACTGCTAGCGATGCAGCATGAGCCAGGTTATTATTGGCACCAACCACGAAGGTATCAAAGGTATACCTGGGATTTAAAAAGGAAAGACCATTTTTTTGGCTTTTCCCTTTTGTATCAGCTACCGATTCATTTTTTTTCTTGGTGCTCTCAATCTGACTTGCTAATACAAATTCCAAATCGTAGTTCTCGTTCATTATTTCTGTTATTGCTACTTTTAAAGGAATACCGTACTTTCTGCTGATGAAATTTTTACTGTCAGGGCCGATCATTTTATCATCTATTGATATAGTAATTAAATTATCCCTTACGGAATATACTTTTAATGGAAGTAACCAGGTTTTAAAAGAAACATCGGTTACACAATGTTCTATTTTAAGATATTCCAGTATCTCATCCCATTTATCTTGAATTTCATTCATTACATTAATCTCCCTAATATAAAATTTCGTACATACCTAGCTTATATGATATAACATAATTGTGGATATTTCAATGATAATCTATAAATTAATCAGTTCTGAGTGTGGATATCCCCAGGAAAATACCTCTTACTAACAATTGTGTGAATAAATTATAAAAACTATAAACATCAAAAAACAACAGATTTCTTGTGGATTTCTATCACAATTGAAGAAAATATTCACACGCTTTCACAAAGTTATCCACAAAGTATCAACAATTTGTGGATAACTTTGTGTGAAAAAAATGTTTCTAAATTTTTTGGTGGGTAAAGTGGTTTATAAAGTGTTTAACACTATGAAAGTAAGAGCGGTTTTTAAGTAATTGCATCACATTGTGAATGTAAAACCATTAAAATTTCTGAAAGTGAATTATTCATTTTATGTTAAGAGGGAGATAGGGAAGGAGATAGTAAGATATAATTGTAACGTATAGGTAAAAAATTCAATAAAATAACTACTTGACGTACAAGACTGAAACGAATATAATAGACATGATATTTTAAATTAATTAAAATAGAACAAATACGCTTACCATATATATTTGGTATATTTAAAGGAGGTGCAGCAGAATGAAAATGACATTCCAGCCTAAAAAAAGATCCAGATCTAAGGTTCATGGTTTCAGAGCAAGAATGAGTACTTCCAACGGAAGAAAAGTTTTAGCAAGCAGAAGAGCAAAAGGAAGACACAAATTATCAGCATAGGTCGCAGTATTGTGGCCTTTTCTTCTCTTTTTTAACTTTGTTTGCAAGAAAGGGCCGTGAGATTTTGAAATCGTCAGAATCAATGAAGAAAAATGCCAACTTTAGAAAAGTATACCACAGTGGAAAGTCCTATGCTAACACATATTTAATTATGTATGTGTTAAATAATGATACGGATAATAACAAGCTCGGCATATCCGTTAGTAAAAAAGTTGGTAACAGTGTGGTTAGACATAGACTAACCCGATTAATTCGAGAAAGTTACAGATTGAATGAAGATATGTTTAATAGTGGTTTAGACATAGTAGTGATTGCGAGAGCAGGAGCAAGAGGTAAGAATTATTCAGATATAAACAGTGCATTGCTGCATTTGGCAAAGCTGCATAAAATTTTAAAAGAGATGATAAAATCGTGCTGAAGCGAGTTTTAATATTTTTAGTAAAATTATATAGAAAGTTTATTTCTCCTCTAAAGGGAAGGTCGAGTTGTATTTATACACCTACCTGCTCTTTGTATGCACTAGAGGCCCTGGAAAAATACGGGGCATTAAAAGGAACTTATTTAGCTGTGAGAAGGGTATTAAGATGTCACCCCTTTGCTCAGGGCGGATATGATCCGGTACCTTGATGGAACAAATGGACAATCAGCTACAAACTAAGTATGTCCAAGGAGGAAAATGATTTGTTTAGTGTATTTTTGACCCAGACTGGTGGTCTATTGGGACCGATTGCGTCGATATTAGGTTTTATCTTAAATGCCATCTATGAATTTTTAGGGCTATTTGGCATACAGAATGTGGCTATTGTAATTGTATTATTTACATTTATTGTTAGAGGGCTGATGATACCCTTAACAATCAAACAGCAGAAATTTACAAAATTGTCAGCTAAGATGAATCCTGAGCTGACAAAAATTAATGAAAAATATAAAGGTAAAAAAGATGAAGCTTCTGTAAGGAAAATGCAGGCAGAGACCCAGGCAGTTTATCAGAAATATGGAGCTAGTCCTACGGCTGGCTGTTTACCTATGCTGATTACTTTGCCGATTATGTTTGCACTTTATCAGGTTATCTATAAGATTCCTGCATATGTTGATGATATTAGAATTGCATATAGCGGAATTGCGGAAGCCATTATGGGAACCAGTGGTTACGTGGATATAATGAAGGAGTTAGGAACTTCAGTAGGCATTAAGGTTGACGGTTTTTCTGAAATTGCCGGAAACAGCATTACCTTAAACCATATGATAGATATATTTGTTAAGTTTACTTCAGAGAACTGGAAACAGTTAGTGGAACAATTTCCATCAGTACAAGATATTATAGTAACAAATTCTAAAGAGATAATGAATATGCATGCTTTTTTTGGCGGCCTGAATATTTTAGATCATCCCGGATATGCTTTTCCTGGTGTTTTAATTCCTATTTTAGCAGCAGTGCTTCAGTTTATACAAGGAAAGCAAATGCAGGCGAATAATCCACAGCCAAAGAATAATGATAATCCTATGGCTTCTTCTATGAATGCTATGAATACCGTAATGCCCATTATGTCAGGCTTCTTCTGTGTTATGCTGCCAATCGGAGTCGGTATTTATTGGGTTGCAGGTAGTGCTTTCGCAATTATACAACAATTTGTTATTAATAAGCACATGGAAAAAGTAGACGTAGATGATTTAATTCAAAAGAATATTGCAAAAGCGAATAAAAGAAAAGCAAAACTTGGTATAGACCCGAATAAGTCTATGGAAGAGTTAGCGAAAAAGCAGACGAAGTCTATAGAAGTACCGGATACTACTGAGGCAAATAATTCAACATCTAGTTATGCCAATTCAGTGAAAAAGAATTATGAACCCTCTAATTATAAGAAAAGTGACGTTTCTTATAATTCAGGAAGTATTGCAGCTAATGCAAATCTTCTTAAGAACCGGAATCAAGATAAGGGGGATAAATAAATGGAATGGTTAGAAATTACTGCAAAAACAGTAGATGAAGCAATTACAGATGCCCTGATAAAATTACGGACTACCAGTGACCGTATGGAATATGAAGTAATAGAAAAAGAGAGCAGTGGTTTTTTAGGTTTATTTAATAAACCTGCTAAAATTCGTGTTCGATTAAAAAATACAGTAGATAACATGGCAAAAGATTTTTTAGATAAAGTTTTTAAAGCCATGAATATTGAAGCACAAGTAGAGATTACTTATGATGAGACAAGTTCATCTATGGATATCAATGTAGTAGGAGATGACATGGGTGTACTCATTGGAAAAAGAGGACAAACTCTTGACTCACTGCAATATCTGGTAAGTCTAGTTCTTAATAAGGAAAGTGAAAATTATCTTAAAGTAAAAATGGATACCGAAAATTATAGACAGAGGAGAAAAGAAACTCTTGAGAATTTAGGTAGAAATATAGCTTATAAGGTAAAGAGAACTAAAAAATCAGTATCATTAGAGCCTATGAACCCTTATGAAAGAAGAATTATCCACTCAGCTTTGCAAAATGATAAGTTTGTGGAAACTCATAGTGAAGGTGAAGAGCCCT
>Ga0160506_100179_pt1 | contig 15741 bp, 10 predicted proteins | sample DID2874_E49MG_FD_108204 | JGI IMG/M metagenome (GOLD analysis project Ga0160506, IMG submission 108204) | Enriched chicken feces microbial communities from UW Madison campus, WI, USA - DID2874_E49 MG | ecosystem: Host-associated > Birds > Digestive system > Large intestine > Fecal | place: USA... | reverse complement strand
ATTTACAGCCTGATTTTCCTGCTGGCCGCCATTGCCGTGGCGCGCGAAACCCGTCAGGTACGAAAAACGATTCGTATTGATGTCGATATCCCGGTGCTTATCCACTACACCAGCGGCATTGTCTCCCGCAGCCACACTGCAGATCTGTCCATGGGCGGTTGCCGCGTAAGCGCGCCGGATAAGCGTCACCTGGAGGATGAAATCGAAGAGATTGAGCTGATTCTTCAGTCCGGAGCGATTTCGATCCCGGTACGCCAGGTCACCGCTGACGATCGGTTTATCCGCCTGCAATTTGATGAAAACATTCAGCTTTCCCGTCGCCGTGAACTGGTGCGGGTGGTGCTGGCCCGCGCCGATGCGTGGATTAACCCGCCGCGCCCGCAGGACAATCCGTTCCGCTCTTTCGCCACGATTTTACGCTGCGTATTTGAACTCTTCTGGCTGACGTGGAAGACGCGCCGCAGCCAGCGTCGTCAGCCCTCTGCGGCAAACCCCGCGCAGGAGGATGGCAGTCTATGAAATCCTTAACGACGCTCGCGCTGCTGGTTGGAGTGCTCTCTGCGCCAGCGCTGCACAGCGAGGAGATGCCCGCAGATTCATTGCCGGAGCTTAACTTTCCGCTTCCAGATGCGGCTGCGAACAGCGCATCGGCGCCCGCTAGCGAAGCGAATTCACCGGCGACGACGGAAGCCGCGTCGGCAAACGCCGCTCAGCCGGATTCGCTACCCGCGCTGCCGCCGATAACGCCTGTTGTCCCTGATACGGTACCGCTTACGCCGATCGTTGGCGGCAATCTTAACCTGATGCAGATGGGCATGCCGGACGGCATTATCCTCAGCGGTGGACAAAATCAGGGCGGCGCCAGCTTTACGCTCCCCTCCGATCAGGTGGTCACCCACGCCCAGCTGATGCTGGAGGTCAAGGTTTCGCCGGAGATGGCGTCCCGCAACGCCACGCTGCAATTAATGCTCAACGGCCAGCCGCTCGGCACCTTGCCGCTGGGGGCTGATGGCGAGGATATTTCGCACTACCAGCTGGATATCCCGGCGGCGCTGATGGTGTCCAGCAACAACCTGAGCTTTAAGATTAACGACGGCGATGCGCTGCAGTGCCGGCTCGATATTCACGACACCTCGCGGGTAACCATTCTGCCCGGCTCCCACTTTAGCTGGGAGAGCCAGCAGCTCAATATCAGCAACGATTTGGGCCACTTCCCGCGCCCGTTTTTCGACCGTATGCAGATGACGCCAGCGGATATCGCTATCGCGTATCCGGAGAAACCAACGGCGGATATTTTCAGCGCAGCGGCGCTGGTGTCGTCATGGCTGGGTATTCAGGCCGACTATCGCGGTATCGCTTTTGACGCGCTGCGCGATCGCCTGCCCGAGAAACACGGGATTATCATCGGTCATCCCGGGGATCGGGTGGGCGGCCTGACGCTGCCGCAAACCGACAAACCGCTGCTGCGGATCGTGGAAAATCCCGGTAATCCGGCTTATAAGCTGCTGCTGATCGTCGGCCAGAATGACGCCGCACTGCGCATGGCCGCGTGGCGCCTGACCCGCGGCGATTTCGCCCCGCAGACGGCCAGCATGACCGTGGATCCGCAGGCGATTCCCGTCGGCAAGCCCTACGATGCGCCGCGCTGGATCGCCACCGATCGTCCGGTAAAAATCAGCGAGCTGATCCGTCAGGATCAAAGTATGACCGTTAGCGGCGTGTGGCATGAACCGCTGCGCGTGGCCTTTCGCGCCGCGCCGGATCTTTATCTGTGGGATGGAGAAACTATCCCCCTGCAAATTGGCTATCGTTTCCCGTCGGAGAACTGGATTAACGAGGATAAGTCGCTGCTGAGCGTGACGCTGAACAACACCTTCCTTAATAATCTACCGATGAACAAACAGGGGCCGCTGGAGAAGCTCTGGCGGCATCTGGGCGGCGACGCGCGTCAGGAACGGTTTACTATCCCGCTGGCGCCGTATCTGATTTACGGTGATAACCAGCTGTCGCTCTATTTCAACCTGGTGCCGAAGGATAACGCGCCCTGTTCGCTCCTGCTGAACAGCACTATCAAGAGTCGAATCACCGACGATTCGTGGATCGATTTGAGCGGTACGCGGCACTTCTCGCTGCTGCCGAATCTTTCCTATTTTGTCGGCGCTTCGTTCCCGTTCTCCCGGTTAGCGGATTATTCGCAAACTACGCTGCTGCTGCCGGAACAGCCTTCGGAAACCCAGGTGGCGATGATGCTGAATCTGGCAGCCCGTTCGGGTAATTCAACCGGCAAAGCGTTAGCCAACAACCGCGTAATATTGGGCGTTCCTGACGGCGGCGCCAATGCGCCGCTGCTGCGCGATCGCGACGTGCTGGCGGTTAGTTCCCTCGATCAACAAGCGTTTAACCAGCGCCTGCTGGCCCATTCCCCCTACGCCCCGGTCGATAACCTGCTGAGCGTACGTGAACCGACGCTGTGGGAAAAGATTCAGCGCAGGCTGAGCGGCGACTGGGCTTCCGACGGCGTCGATGCCGATCGCTATTTCTCCTCCAGCAGCGCCTGGCGCGGTTTTATCAGCTATCGCTCACCGTGGAACCCGCAGCGGGTGGTGGTGGTGGCGATGGCCAGCAGCGACGATCAGCTGGCGAAACTGGAAGACGATCTTAATTCCCCCCGTATCAATGCCGGTATTCGCGGCGATACGGCAGTGATCACCAGCGATAACGGCGTGCGTAGCTTCCAGGTCAGCACGCCGTTCCCCAGCGGCCAGATGCCGTGGTACATGATGGCGGTATGGTACGCCAATCAGCACTCCGGGCTGCTGGCGGTGCTGGGGTTGATTACGACATCGATTCTGGGTCTGGCGCTGACCGCCATGTTTAAACGTCATGCTCGTAAGCGCCTGGATTCGGGAGAGAGCCAATGAAAAGAGCCAGCAGAATGAATACCCATGCAGCCCGTCAATTTTCTACGCTGTGCCTGTCCGGCGCGCTGACGCTTGGCGCATTCGGCGGAGCGCACGCGGCGGGTAACGATGCCGCGCTACAAGCGTTGTTCGCACAGGCCAACTACTGGCACGAAAAATCGCATGACGAACTGGCGATGGAATCGCTGCAAAAAGTGCTATCGGTGGATGCCAACAACGCTCAGGCGCTGTACCTGATGGCGCTATGGGCGCAGCAGGGGGGCAATCTGCAGGCCGCAGCCCAGTGGCGGGCGCGGCTGGAGAAAGCGGCGCCCGACAGCCCCGGACTACAGGATCTGGATAGCGCAAAAAAAATGGCGCAGGTGCCGCAGGGACAGCTCACTCTGGCCAGACAGCAGGCGCGCAGCGGCAATGTTCCCGCCGCGCTGGCGACCTGGCGGAGTATGTTTAACGGCAACGTTCCGCCTTCCGGGCTGGCGGCCGAATACTATATGACCATGGCCAGCGACAAGGCGCTCTACCCACAGGCGTTGAGCGAACTACGTCAATACGTCGCGCAGCATCCGCAGGAGAACGCGCCGCGCGTTGCCCTGGGCAAAGTGCTCACCTGGCGCGAAGAGACCCGCCGGGAAGGCATCGCCATGCTGGAGCCGATGGCCAGCGGCAGCAAAGAAGCCGATAGCGGGCTGCGTCAGGCGCTGCTGTGGCTGGGGCCGCAGCCGGGGGATGAGCCGTTTTACGACACCTGGATGCAGCGTCATCCGCAGGATACTGAAGTCCAGAACTACTTTCGCGAACGGCGCAGCGGCCAGGCGCGCGGCCAGGGCTATTCTGACCTCAACAGCGGCAATACCGCCGCGGCGAAGCAGCAGTTTGAACAGGTTCTGCAAAGCAACCCGCAGGACGCTGACGCGCTGGCCGGAATGGGCTATATCGCCCAGCGCAGCGGCGATTTTCAGGCGGCCTCTCAGTATTTGAGCCGGGCGGCAGATCTCGGCGGCGATGGCTCGGAAACCCGTCGTCAGCAGGCGGCGGATGCGCTGTTTTACGGGCAGCTCGCTCAGGCGCAGCAGGCTTACAAGCAAGGGAATATTAGCCAGGCGCTGGCGCTCTCTGCGCCGCTGGCGCAGCAGAGTGGGACGCAGGGCACGGCGGCGAAGCTGTTCCGCGCCGACGTTCTGCGGCATAACAAAGATTTGCCGCAGGCCGAACAAACGCTACGGGCGCTGCTCAACGACCAGCCGCAAAACGGCCTGGCGCGGGAGAATCTCTATTACGTTCTGCGCGAACAGAATAAAACGGCAGAAGCGCAGGCGATGCTGCGCACGCTGCCGGAAAGCCTGCAGCAAAAACTGCAGCCGCGGGTGGTCATCGGACAGCCCGGCGATTCGCTGCGTCGCCAGGCGCAGGAGCAGGCCAGCGCCGGTAACGTGACGGCGGCTATCGCCATGCTGCGCCAGGGGCTTTCTCGCTATCCGGACGATGCGTGGATGCGCCTCGATCTGGCCCGTATGCTGCAAAAAGCCGGTAACGACGGTGAGGCAAATGCGGTTATGGGCGCCGCCTGGCGTCCCGGCGCTGGCGCCAGCTCGCTGTACGCTGCGGCACTTTTTGCCAGCGAGAACGGCGGCTGGCAGCAGGCGCAAACCCTGCTGGCAAGAATTCCCCCCGCCAGTCAGACCAGCCAGATGCGCGACCTGAAACAACGGGTGAACTACAACCTGCAGCTGGCGACGGCGGAGAGCTATCTGGCGCAGGGCAATACCGTTGCCGCTGCTAATACGCTCAGGACGATGACCGCAACGCCGCCTGAAGCCCCGGCGGATGTGGGTAAACTGGCGCGGCTGCTGGCCCAGAGTGGTGATGTCACCACCGCGGTATCGCTGGTGCGCAACAATATTAACGGCGGTATCTCAGGTAATGCCGGGGATTATGCCGATCAGGTGACGGTACTTAACCAGGCGGGCCTGACAACCGAAGCGCAGAGTCTGCTCACTAACCCGCAGCTGCAGGCAAGCAGTACGCCGACGCAGCTGGCCAGTATTCGCAACGGTTATGTGATTAACGAAGCGGACCATCTGCGCGAGCAGGGCAACTACGCGGCAGCGTATGACAAGCTGATGGGCGCGATGCAGAACGACCCGCAAAATACCGATCTGATGTTCGCTATGGCGCGGCTCTATCAGAGCGGCAAAATGAACAAAGAGGCCGGTGTCGTCTATGACTATCTGATGACCCGCGATACGCCGACGCAGGATGCGCGCAGCGGGGCTATTGATGTCGCACTCTCGGCGGGGAATAGCGAACGGGCGGCGCAGCTGGCGGGTGGACTGCGCCCGGATAATTCGCCGGACCGTTTGCTGCTGCTGGCGCGCGTTGCCGAGTCGCAGGGGCATCATCAGCAGGCGATGACTTACCTGCGCAGCGCCCGCGGCAGGCTGCTGGGACAACAGAGCAGCAATGGCGCGCAAACGCCGACCGTGGGCGGCGCGCTGGCGGCGGATAATCCGTTTGTCGGCGTCTCGCGTACCCCCGGGGCGACGCGTGCAGCCTCCGCCTACGGGCAATATATGCCGTGGCAGGTCTCTCAGGTATCGACCGGGGATGGCGGCGCGCTGCCGGGGATCCAGCGCACCGATCTGCCGGTAGAAACCGCCCAGACCCGGATGCTGCGCCAGGTGGATACCATGATGGAGACGTTGCAGGAAAAAACCGGCACCTGGCTGCAGGGGGGCATGGAGGTTCGCGGTCGCGACGGCGAATCCGGCACCAGTAAGCTCAGCGAGATAAAAACCCCGCTCACCTGGTCCTCATCGCCGTTTGGTGATTCGCGTTTCGATTTTACCGTTACGCCGATTACGCTGAACGCGGGGACGGCGACCGGCGACGCCTGGCGGCGTTACGGCGCGAACCCGCTATCCAATGCAGTCTCCAATATGATTTCCACCGCGACCAGCGAGCAGGCGGCGATTGCGGCGATGACCGCGACCGAGCGCACGACGTACTTTGCCAACAATCCGGGGGCAGAAGCCTTGAGCGGTCTGGGCACGCTCAAGGCCTCTGACTTTAACGCCACCACCAGCAGCGGCATGGAGAATCTGGCGAAACTCGGAACTTACGATTCCGGGCAGGTCGCCAGCTATCTGGCCTCTTCCAGCCTGAAGCCGAATGTCGATCAGGCGAGCGGCTCAACCGATTCACAAAAAGCCAACGGCGTGGAGCTGGCTCTGGCGCTGAGCGGCGACGAATACCGCGTCGATATCGGCAGCACGCCGCTGGGCCAGGATCTAAATACCGTGGTGGGCGGCGTAAAGTGGTCGCCGAAGCTGACCAACTATCTGTCGTTGATTTTTACCGGCGAGCGTCGGTCGCTGACCGACAGTCTGCTCTCCTGGGTAGGGCTGAAGGATTCCTATTCCGGCAAGACCTGGGGGCAGGTGACCAAAAACGGCGGTACCCTGCAGCTAAGCTATGACGACGGCGATGCCGGTTTCTACGTCGGCGGCGGGGGCTATAGCTACCTGGGACAAAACGTCGCCAGCAATACCAGCATAAACGCCAACGCCGGAGTTTATTTGCGGCCTTACCACGATGAGTATCGTCAGCTGCAGACCGGGTTGAGCATGAGTTACATGGATTACTCGAAAAACCTGAGCTACTTCACCTACGGGCAAGGGGGCTACTTCAGCCCGCAGAACTACGTCAGCGTATCGCTGCCGGTGAGCCTGACGGAAAAATATGACAACTGGACGATGAAACTTGGCGGCTCGGTGGGCTATCAATCCTATAGCCAGGATAAGAGCGCTTATTTCCCGACTAACGCCGGGTGGCAGCAGGCCCTCGAGACCGCAGTGAGCAACGGTTTTGCCAAAGAAGCCTACTATTCAGCCACTTCGAAGAGCGGTATCGGCTATACCCTACGCGCCGGCGCAGATTACAAAGTCAACAAACAAATGACGCTCGGTGGTCAGGTTGGCTATGACACCTTCGGCGATTATAACGAGAGCACCGCTGGTCTCTATATCCGCTACATGCTGGGAGATAACTGATCGTGACGGACAATAATAACGCGCAGGTTATGACGTGGTTTCAGCAGCAGCAAACGCCTGCCGGATGGTTCGATCTGCTGCTCATTATGGTTGATGGTATGGTCAACAACGCGGGTGAGCTGGAGAGCCAGCCCTTTCTGCGGCAGATGGGCGAGGCGCTGGCCGATGAACATCCGCTGCCGGAGTCTGAGACTCTCGGCCAGCTGGAGACCAACATGAATGCGCTGCTAAGCCGCTTTCAGTGGGGCTTCGTCAGCGTCGAGGTGAACGATGAAGGCCTGCGATTACGCCATCAGGCTCTGCCGGTCAGCCGCGATGAAGTGCGGCGCATCCGCTGGTGTAATGCATTTTGTGCCATACTCGAGGGGCTCTATTCCCGCTGGTTACAGGGACAGGGCGGCGCGGCGCACGTGGTTTTACAGCGTGAGCGGCTGTTTTCAGTCTCTGACGTTCAGTTTCTTTACTTCCATCCCTAATGGGTGAATTTATGTCCTTGCGTGCTTTAGCGACAGTCGTGGTCACGACGGTGATGATGCTTCCCCACGCGTGGGCCGATACGGCGTGGGAAAGTTATAAATCGCGTTTTATGATGCCGGACGGGCGTATTGTTGATACCGGTAACGGCAACGTCTCTCATACTGAAGGGCAGGGTTTTGCCATGCTGTTAGCGGTGGCCAACGACGATCGTCCCGCCTTTGACAAGCTCTGGCAGTGGACAGATAAAACCCTGCGCAACAAAGATAACGGGCTGTTTTACTGGCGCTATAACCCGGTGGCGCCCGATCCAGTGGCGGATAAAAATGACGCCACCGATGGCGATACCCTGATTGCCTGGGCGCTGCTGCGCGCGCAGCAGCAGTGGCATGAAAAAACCTACGGTACCGCTTCGGATGCGATAACCGCTTCGCTGCTGAAGCATACGGTGGTGACCTTCGCCGACCGTCAGGTGATGCTCCCGGGCGCAAAGGGATTTTATCTCAACGACCATCTGAATCTGAATCCATCCTACTTTATCTTTCCCGCCTGGCAGGCCTTCGCGGCGCGTACTCATTTGACCGCCTGGCGAAAGCTGAAGAGTGATGCTCAGGCGCTGCTGGGGAAAATGGCGTGGGGGAAATCGCAGCTACCCAGCGACTGGGTCGCCTTAAGAGCGGACGGCAAGATGGAGCCGGCAAAAGAGTGGCCGACGCGGATGAGCTTCGATGCTATCCGCATTCCTATGTATGTCTACTGGGACGACCCGCAAAGCAGCCTGCTGACGCCGTGGAAAAACTGGTTTCAGCGCTATCCGCGTCTGCAGACGCCGGCCTGGATAAACGTCAATACCAATGAGGCCGCGCCGTGGTTTATGACCGGCGGGCTATTGGCGGTACGCGATTTAACCCTTGGTGAAGAGCAGGCCGAGCCGCAGATTAATTCCCAGGACGACTATTACTCCGCCAGCCTGAAGCTGCTGGTATGGCTGGCAAAGAAAGAACGGTCGTAAACTGTGGAATGCGCCTCGAATAACGCAGTCGAGCCGGGTGCTGAGATCTGAAGGGCGCCGTAGAATTGTGGGCAAGCCGGCTTGCCCGGTGAGGCGCAATGTTGCGGGGGTTTGAACCCCGGCGGCATCGATTGATAGGTTGCTGGAAAGAGAAAACCCCCGCACGTTGTTTGGTATCAACCTGGCAACGTCTCGGGGGCTAATCTCGAACCTCAACAATTCGAGGATAGCCGCGAACGGTTGCTATTGCAATAAGGCGGCTGTATGACGCTTGCTCAGTGGGGTCTGCTGCTGTGGGACGATCTGGCGGCTCCGGTCATTGCTGGCATTCTGGTCAGCATCATCGTGAGCTGGATGGATAATCGCAAGTAGACGACCGGTGGGCATCTGCCTGCCTTAGTGGCAGCATGCGCCCGAACGGGGCCGCAGGGGTAAAATCCTGCGGCCTTTTTCGTTTTATTGCAGCAACAAAACACTTTCCTGGAATGCGTCTCGCATGGTGCGTAATGGCGGAGTGCGGGTGGCCGATCGGGCCAGTAGAATTGTCGGCAAGCCGGGCTCGCCCGGTGAGGCGCAATGTTGCGGGGGCTTGAACCCCGGCGGCATCGATTGATGGGTTGCTGGAGAGAGAAAACCCCCGCACGTTGTTTGGTATCAACCTGGCAACGTCTCGGGGGCTAATCTCGAACCTAGACAATTCGAGGATAGCCGCGAACGGTTGCCATTGCAATAAGGCGGCTGTATGACGCTCGCTCAGTGGGGTCTGCTGCTGTGGGACGATCTGGCGGCTCCGGTCATTGCTGGCATTCTGGTCAGCATCATCGTGAGCTGGATGGATAATCGCAAGTAGACGACCGGTGGGCATCTGCCTGCTTTAGTGGCAGCATGCGCCCGAACGGGGCCGCAGGGGTAACATCCTGCGGCCTTTTTCGTTTTATTGCGGATAAGGTACCCAACTGCCGCCGTTCAGCTGAACATACGGTTTACCCTGATACTGAATGACGATGGCGTTGGAGTTTTCCGACACCGCCGCGCTCTGCGGCAGGTTGGCAATGTACTGCTGCCAGTTGATGTCATTCTCATCAAACATCTTGCCGTCGAGGGCGCGAACCACCAGCTCAGAAACCGCCAGGTAGCTGCTTGGCTGGCTGATGATAATCGGCGCATCGGGATGTCTTGCCTTAATGCCGAAGAATTTCACCGCCGCCGGCACGTTGGTAATGGATGGGCTGGGAATATCGCGCAGACCGGAGACCTGCATTTTATCGCCTTTTAATGCCGCGCCGTGTTCAGGCACGACGATGACCATCACCTTGCGTCCCGATTTCTCCAGCTCAGTAAAGAAACTGTCCAGCTCGTCGAAGAACTTCTGCGCACGGGCTTTATAGTCCGCGGTTTTGCTCTGGCCCGGATAGTGGTTGCCGTCGTGCAGCGGCAGCGTGTTGTAGAAGGTCGCCGTGCGCGGCGTATTCAGCTTATCCAGCGACTGCAGCCAGCGGTTCAGCGTCGCCTGGTCATCATAGACCGGTGAGCCGTCAAAGCCCTGCAGAATGATCGGCAGGCCGCTTTGATCCATCAACGGGCTCTGGATACCGCCCAACGAACGAAGCTCTTTCAGGAAGTCGCCGAAGACACCGTTGTGACCGAGCATCAGCTGCTGGGTGAAGCCCAGCTTCGCCAGGTTTTCAAACAGATAGCATTCGCTGCCTGAGGGTTGATAAAGGTTGGCGTGAGAGAGCTGGCCGCAGCTGGCGCGCAGCAGACGCGCCGCTGCCGGCCCGCTGTAAGAGGTCGCCGAGTTAAAGTTTTTGAACAGCAGGTCAAAATGCTTCCACAGCGGATGGTCCATCAATCCCGCTGCTTCGATATCCGACCATGAGAGCGAGCAGATGTTGATGATCAAGACATCAAACGGCTGGGCATCGGCCGGGAGCGCATCAGGAAACGTGGTTTTGCGTTTCTGCTCAGAGGCGTAAAAGGTATTCAGCCAGTTGGTCAGATTGGCCGATGTCGGCGGCTCCGTTTGCGCCGGGATGTCGTTATTCGCCGGGGCGGCGTTGGTCGCGACGATTGCCCCGCCACCGGTATTCGGCGCGTTATTCGCCGCCGCGGTCGTCGGCTGACCTGTCGGCCAAAGGGTAAACGAAGGTAGCAGCGGACTGGCGACCAGCCAGATCATAATTGCCGAGACAAATACCGTTACCCGTAGCCACTGGCTGATAAACAGCCATAGAACCAGCAGCACGAAGAACGCGCCAATCATATTCCAGTTAATAAAGCGGGTTACCAAATCCCAGATATAGTCGGCGCTGAAGCCGGCAATCTGCGAACCCTGGCTGACGATGCTTTCCGGGCCGGGCAGCCAGGTGTCGTGCCAGAACAGCATAAAGCCCAGCGGGATCGCTATCCAGTGGCGAATACGGTGCAGCTTATACTGCGGAATCGGCACCAGCAGAAAGGCCAGAAATACCAGGTTTAGCATGGGATGAAAATTGAGGTATCCCGCCCATAGCAAGGCAAACTTCACCAGAAAGTAGAAGTTCCAGCCAGATAGGCCGCGCCAGTAGCGCCAGAGCGGAAGCGACGCTGAGGGGGTTTTAGGTTTGGTCATTTCGTTGATTTGCCTTGCCTGGATGCCGCTTCCCGGCGCAGCACGCCAGCCGGTTTGACATAACGGGGTTTAAAGAACATCAGTCTTAACGTGGTGCGAATTCGCCGCTGGTAGTGGCGCGTAAGGTAACCCAGCGGAAAGAACAGCAGGGCGCACAGGACGACCAGCTGAATAATATCGGCAATCGACATCATAAGGTTGGCTCCCCGTCGATGGACAGACGATGCGGCTCGGGGGTTCGCCGCCAGCTACGTCCGTCGTGGGTCGCGTTGATAGGCGTTTTTTTGGCAAGCGAAACAGGCAGCGGCGTATTCCAGTTCTCCGGCATAATCCCGCGCATCTGCAGGATTTCAGCCGCTATCTGCTTATCTTCGAACCAGATCATACGATTAGAGAAAATATCGCCGGTAGGTAAAGGGAAGATATGGTTTAACGCGGTGTCGAGGTCGTTCACCCGGCAAAATGACAGAAACAGCACCAGGCGATTATTACCGATGGTCATGATGTCGCCCATGCGATTAGGCTTACACAGCGTCAGCGCCTGCTCTACGCGCAGACCGGGCGCCGGGCGCAGCGCCACCATCACCCCTTTGCCGTCGGCGGGCAGCATGGTGTTGGCCATAATATTGTGCACCGCTTCGCAGAAGGCATCCCACTTCTGGTAGCCGCGCAGCTTCAGCGGCTGGCTCCAGTTCAGCAGAGTATTAAAATCCTCCGGAATATGGCGAGTAAATTGCTGTTTTTGAACGCTTTCTATAAGCGTGAGGCAGCGCGATAGCGGTGCGCCGCTGGGAATAACCATATTGGCGCCGCTGCTCAGCAGCAGGCGTTCATCGGTGGCGCGCAGGCTTGGCGTTTGCTCGCGCACGACAATTTTCAGCGCGCTACCGCGCTGGCGGCGCAGGGTGTGGATATAGCGTCCCAGCTGTTCAATCTGTTCGTTCTGGGTAATGGAGAAAATCAGCGTCGCCGCCTGCGCCATTCTGCCGGCGTTGAAAACGGCGTCATTGGTTTCGAACAGCGTCCAGTATTCGGAAAGCGCGGGCGCCCCCTCCAGTACGCGCAGGTTGCTGAGGATGGTTTTCTCATCGCTGCGCGGTTGTACCACCGTTTCCTCGTCCTGCGCCAGCCGCCAGCCGTTTTCATCGTGTAAAACAATGAGCTGCTGCCGGGCGCTGATGCCCTTTTCGCTGCCCCACCAGGCAATATCGAACAGGTGGTTATCTCCCTGGTAACGTATACTTGCCAGTCCGGAAAGCGAGCGGTACTCGCGTAATAAAGGGGAAAGTTGCTTATCGATATCGTGCCCGGAATTAAGCACTAATAATGAACAATGATGATAATTAGTCCATCGATATGATTTCTCAACCCAATTGCATAATTGTTCGCTTTTAATATTCTGCCAGGCATTTTCAGCACATAGCAGAATAAACAAATAATTGCCAGGTTCGAGGGAACAGACTAAATCGCGGTGCATTTCTTCCAGCCCTTCAAAGCGGTTCGGCATGGTAAATAATGCGATTTTTTCAGGCCCGCGATCTTTTTCTAATTTTATGATTTCATTTGGGTTATCACCCATGGCTATCGCCGCAACGCGAGCCTGTTTATCCTGGGCCGCAAGCGTTTGGTTGAGCAAGCTTACCGCGTCCGCATGGCGGTCGACATTGAGCCACCACACCCCGCCAACGGGCATATGGCACACTTCGTCCCATAATGATGAAATACCCAAAGAATATACGATATCCACGGTGTCCCTCGTGAGACCTGTTTTACACTTGATTAGTTTACTAGCGAAAGCGACAGAGTAAACCTAACATTGAAATTAAAGGACATCAGTTTTAGCATGTAAACCTATTTTAAGGATGAACGAACGCCTCTCGGTATAATTTATTAATTTTTCCAACGGACAGAGAAATGCCAGCAAAAGAGCCTGCTGTACCCACCGATGCGACTTTGGGCTATACGTTTCAAAATGATTTCCTGGCGTTAAGCCGGGCATTTTCCCTGCCTGATATTGATTATCATGATATTTCCCGACGCGAGCAGTTAACCGCGGCGCTGAAACGCTGGCCGCTACTGGCTGAATTAGCAGAGAAAAAGTAAGGAAGCCATCGATGGCTATTCTGGGATTACAAGGCGTGCGCGGCGGCACCGGCACCACGTCGATCACCGCTGCGCTGGCCTGGGCGCTGCAATTACTCGGGGAAACCGTGCTGGTGGTGGACGCCAGCCCGGATAACATGCTGCGCTTCTTTTTCAACGTCGATTACCGCCACAACGCGGGCTGGGCGCGCGCCCTCATCGACGGGAACGACTGGCGAGACGCCGGGCTGCGCTACACCTCGCATATCGATCTGCTGCCCTTTGGCCAGCTAACGCCGGGCGAGCGCGAGAATATTGACCAGCTTCAGACGACGCTGGCCCCGATGGCCGGGATGGTGCAGAAGCTCCATCAGCAGGGCGATCACCGCTGGCTGCTGATTGATCTGCCGGACGGGTTCTCACCGCTGACCCGCTCCCTGATTGACGTCTGCGATCGCACGCTGGTCGTGGTGCATCCGGACGGCAACAGCCATATTCGCCTGCATCAGCAGGCGCTGCCGGTCAATAGCGACATTTTGATTAACGATCTGCGCGTCGGCAGCCAGCTGCAGGAGGATCTCTATCAGCTGTGGCTGGAGAGCCAGCGCCGCATTCTGCCGGTGACTATTCATCGTGATGAAGCGATGGCGGAGTGTCTGGCGGCAAAGCAACCGCTCGGCGAATACCGCCAGGACTCGCTGGCGGCGGAAGAGATACTGACGCTGGCCAACTGGTGCCTGCTGCACTACGCCGGAAGGGACGCGGAATGATTCGCCTGAGTACGCTACTGCTGGCGCCGCCGGTTGGAGAGCGGTTGAGCGAACGCTATCGCGATTATCGCCAGCACGGCGCGTCGCGGCTGGCGGCCGCGCTGGGCTGCTTGTGGGCATCTCTGGCATGGGCGTTGATGCCGTTGGAAACCCCGCGCTGGCAGGCAATTCGCGAACGTCATGGCGAGTTTTTCCCGCATATTAATCCGCATCGACCGCGCCCGCTGGACCCGATTCGCTATCTGCTGCAAGCCCTGTGGCTGCTGGTGACGCGGGTGCCGGAGCCGGATAAAAAGATCAACTGGCGTTCGCTGGCGGCGCTGGAAGGCGTGCAGGGGCGCTATGCGCAGTGGCTGGAAAAGCTACCGGAAAAAGTCAACGCCCGCACCGGTCATCTGGATAAGCATAAGGAGCTGGGGCATCTGCATCCAAAAGTGCGGCGGCTTCTCCTTGGCACGATAACCTTTTTCTCGCTGATTCTGGCGCTACTCTGTATTACCCAGCCGTTTAATCCGCTCTCGCAGTTTATTTTTCTGCTGCTGCTGTGGGGCGTGGCGCTGCTGGTACGGCGCATCCCCGGGCGCTTCTCGGCGCTGATGCTGATCGTGCTTTCGCTGACGGTCTCGTGCCGCTATATCTGGTGGCGCTACACCTCGACGCTAAACTGGGACGACCCCGTAAGCCTGGTGTGCGGGATAATCCTGCTGTTCGCGGAAACCTACGCCTGGGTGGTACTGGTGCTGGGCTATTTCCAGGTCGTCTGGCCGCTGAACCGCCAGCCGGTTCCGCTGCCGGAAGATATGGCGCAATGGCCGACGGTCGATATCTTCGTGCCGACTTATAACGAAGATCTCAACGTGGTGAAAAACACCATTTACGCCTCGCAGGGGATCGACTGGCCGAAGGACAAGCTTAATATCTGGATCCTCGATGACGGCGGGCGCGAAGAGTTCCGCCAGTTCGCCAAAGACGTTGGCGTGCATTACATCGCGCGCACCACGCACGAACACGCGAAAGCCGGGAATATCAACAATGCGCTGAAGTACGCCAAAGGCGAGTTTGTGTCGATTTTCGACTGCGACCACGTGCCGACCCGCTCGTTCCTGCAGATGACCATGGGCTGGTTCCTGAAGGAGAAAGATCTGGCGATGATGCAGACGCCGCACCACTTCTTCTCTCCGGACCCGTTTGAACGTAACCTGGGGCGTTTTCGCAAAACGCCGAACGAAGGCACGCTGTTTTATGGCCTGGTGCAGGACGGCAACGACATGTGGGATGCCACCTTCTTCTGCGGCTCCTGTGCGGTGATCCGCCGCGGCCCGCTGGATGAAATCGGCGGCATTGCCGTGGAAACGGTCACCGAAGACGCCCACACCTCTTTGCGCCTGCATCGTCGCGGGCACACTTCGGCCTATATGCGTATTCCGCAGGCGGCCGGCCTGGCGACGGAGAGCCTGTCGGCGCATATCGGCCAGCGCATCCGCTGGGCGCGCGGGATGGTGCAGATATTCCGCCTTGATAACCCGTTGTTTGGTAAAGGGCTGAAGCTGGCGCAGCGTATCTGCTACGTCAACGCGATGCTGCACTTCCTGTCCGGTATTCCGCGTCTGATCTTCCTGACCGCGCCGCTGGCGTTTCTGCTCCTCCACGCCTATATCATCTATGCGCCGGCGCTGATGATCGCCCTGAACGTGCTACCGCATATGATTCACGCCAGCATGACTAACTCGAAGAATCAGGGTAAATACCACCACTCTTTCTGGAGTGAGATCTATGAAACGGTACTGGCGTGGTATATCGCGCCGCCGACCGTTGTCGCGTT
>Ga0160506_100178_pt1 | contig 15750 bp, 9 predicted proteins | sample DID2874_E49MG_FD_108204 | JGI IMG/M metagenome (GOLD analysis project Ga0160506, IMG submission 108204) | Enriched chicken feces microbial communities from UW Madison campus, WI, USA - DID2874_E49 MG | ecosystem: Host-associated > Birds > Digestive system > Large intestine > Fecal | place: USA... | reverse complement strand
GTCTGATTTGGAACGATTTTATCGTTTACGATACTAAAATCTTCGCCTTCAACACCATATATGAATGCATCTGCAAGTTTTGTGTTTTTCTGCAAAGTATTTACAAAAAGTGCAACTCTGTCTGCTTTCTCAGACGTTACAGGTACCTGGAAAGCAGTATTTTCATAAGATTTTTTATAATAAGGTTTGTCAGGATTTAAATAGTACTCTTTTGTATAAGCCGTAGGAACCACCTGTTTTAAAGCCGGTTCATTTTCAATAACGGTACTTCCGCTTGTACCACGGAAGAAAAAGGTCATACCTGCCTGAAAAGGATGTGTGATTGTATTGGTAAGCATATCACGAGGAAGCAGGTTGTTTTTATACCAGTCATTGTAAAGAGTTACTGCTGTTTTAAATTCTTCGCTGTCAGCAATACTCACTACTTCTTTCGTGTCCTGATCAATCCAAAGACCTGTTGTTAACGGTGTCAGGTTACGGTTACCAGCTCCTCTTACTATGTATTCAGAGGAAGCCAAATCATAGGTTGCATATAAATCAGGATACAGTGCTTTTGCCTTTGTAACATAATTGTTTAAGTCTTCAAGAGATTTCATTTCTGTGATTCCAAGCTCATCCATGATATCCTGTCTTACGCAAACAGTTTCAAAAACACCACCGGTTGGCTTACTTCCAATAGGAATTGCATATATCTTATCATCATAAGTATAAGGTTTAAAGGCAACGTCATCCATAACTTTTTTCCAGTCAGGCAAGTACGTATCAACTACTTCTGTTAAATCCTGAAGATAACCTTTTCCAATACTGGAAGCTGCCCACTTCGGATCAATGAGCGCTGCATCAAAATCCTGTCCGGAGGCTATCATTAAGTCTATTTTGCCGCCGGCACCATTTTCTGTCCATGGAACATATTGTAATTCCACTTTTGTGTTAATTTCATCTATAAATATTTGCTGAAACTCGTTTTCCATCAATTCTGCCATTCTTGGAGACTGTTCTCCGAATAACACAACTTTAATGGTATCCAGGGTATTCGGACGTAACGGATTGTCACTTGTTCCTGAACTGTTACCTGTATTTTGTGTTCCATTACCAGAATTATTATCTGGTGTTTCATTACCCTTTTTTGTACACCCGCTGGCAAGTACAATTACCAGAAAAAGGGATAAAAATACTTTTAGTTTTTTTAGTTTCTTCATAAATTCCTCCTATATTATATAGTTTTATTTACAATCCGTATACCGGATAATAAATCATCTCCCAGTGCAATTAACCCTTTACTGCACCAACAATAACACCCTTTGTAAAATATTTCTGCGCAAAAGGATATAAAAGCAGAATTGGCCCAATGGTAATACATATAGTTGCCATTTTGGTTGTTTCCAAAGGCACACTAATATTATAGCCTAAGGACTGATTTGCCTGTGTTGCCATAAACTGCACATTGGCAAGCATATTATATAAATAATACTGTAACGGATAAAGCTTCTGTTCTGTTACAAACATTAATGCAAGATAATAATCATTCCAATAAGAAAGGGCATAAAACATACCTACTGTTACTAATCCCACCTTGCCAAGAGGAAGATAGATAATGGAAAATATCTTTAAATAACCTGCTCCGTCAATCTTTGCCGCCTCAGCCATTTCATCGGGTATGGAGTTAAAAAAGTTTCGAAGTAAAAATACATTAAATACATTTAATGTAGCGGGTAAAATCAATGCATAAAAATGGTTCGTCAAATGATAATATTTCGTACACATAATATACCAGGGCAGTAAACCAGCTGAGAAAATCATTGGTATATATAAAAACAAGTTTAAAAAGCCTCTTGGTCTAAATTCCTTAATAGAGAGTACATACGCCATAGCAGAAGATACTAACAGTGAAAATAAAGTACCTAATACCGTAACCATAATAGTAACCGAGTATGCATTCATAATATTTTTTCCAAGAGAGCCTAATACGATTTTATAAGCTGCTAATGAAAATTCTCCCGGAATAACGCGATAACCGTTTTTTATTACAAAGGTTTCATCGGTAAAGGAAACCCCAATTGCCAAAAGCAGCGGATATAAGCACATAATGGCAAATAATATTACGATAGCATGAAATACAAACAGAAGAATCTGATTGCTTCCTATCTTCTTTTTCTTTCGCACAGATGTTCCTACTTTTATCTGATTCATGACAGCCTCTTTTCTTTTATCAATATGGTTTTAGAATAATTTGTAATCCTTATCAAATTTACCGGCAATCCAATTCGAAAACAGTACCAGGATAAAACCGAACACCGACTGATACAGACCAATGGCTGAACCCATTGTGAAATCCCCCATACCCATAACAGAACGGTATACAAAGGTGTCAATAATATCCGTCGTCTTCATCAGAGTAGGAGATAAGTTTGTAAGGGACATTAACATAGTCAAGTCACCACTTAGCATCTTTCCAACGGATAAAAGGAATAAAATAATTACAGTAGGTTTTAATAAAGGAATCGTGATAAATCTTATCTTCTGCCACATGGTTGCTCCATCTACTTCCGCCGATTCATAATAAGAGGTATCAAACCCTGTTATGGTAGCAAAATATATAATGGCACTATAGCCCGCACCCTTCCATATGTTGGCTATCGGGAGAATCACTCTCCAGTATGAAGGTTCATTGTAAAAGTCTATCTTCTCCATACCAAAGAAGGTAAGTACGGAATTGATGGTACCGCCATCATAATCAAGTATTGCTGACAAGATACCGCCGGCTATAACCCAGGAAAGGAAATAAGGTATAATAGATAGAGACTGAGTAACCTTTAAAACCTTCTTATTTTTGATTTCATTAAACATTATGGCAAGTGCTACTGCCGCAGTGGTACCAAAGACCGTATATAAAACATTTAGTATGATAGTGTTTTTCGTAGCACGCCAGGCTGTTTCAAAGTTGAAAAAAAAGAATTTAAAGTTTTCCAACCCAACCCAGGGGCTTCCGAAAATACCATCCTTAAAATTGTACTTTTTAAATACGATTACCAATCCTGACATGGGAATATAAGAAAACATGACAATTAAAATAATTGCCGGAAGTGCCAGCAGCCATAGTGAGCCGTACTTCTTTAAATGACCGTACAGGGAATTTTTCTTTGTATTTCTTTTTACTTTTATCGTCTCCACCAATTCTCCTCCTAAACTTAAGTTGTTAAACCTGATTACTCCTTGCCTTGATTATGCGGGATTATACCCGTTTTGGGCAATCATAAAAAATTGATATACCATTGTTTTTTTGATTTGGAGACTATAAAATAATTCTAAACCATTGTTTTTTATATGTAAGAACACGCCTAAACACAAAGACTCTGCTGCATTGCCTGTAACAACAGAAGAAGCTCCAAGCTTTTCTCTCATGCTGGTTCAATTCTCTCGAAATCGGCAAGGGAAAAACATGGCGCTTCTTATTAAGGAGGTATATGACCTCCTGTTCTATTTGCTTTTAGATTACTTTATATGGTTATTTAATCGGTATTTACTTGGAGGAATTCCATATTTCTTTTTAAACTGAGCAGTAAAGTAAGAAGAATTCAAATAACCTACTTCTTCACAGATTGCCTGAATACTAATGGAAGGTTCTTCAATCAATCTTTTTTTCGCCTGTTCTAAACGGATATTCGTCAGATAGTCAGGGAATGCACAGTTAGTATAATCATTAAAAATCCGGCTGAAATAAGACGGAGTGATGTTAAATTTATCCGCTAAATATTGAGCACTTAAACTGGTATCTTTATAGTGCTCCATTATATACTTTACAGCTTTTTCTACAATTTCACCGCTGCCCTTTCTTTGCGCCTCACCAATGGTATCCTGTATCTTCTCGAATAATATCAGGAACCAGGGCAGAGCCTCGTCTATATACTCAAAAGACAATACTTCCTTCTGGGCATTTTCATAATCCAAAAACCCCAGACTTGAACGATACTGGGTTATCTCATTATGATATAAGAACATCTCACAGGCTAATGAAATCAATAAATCGTAGCCAGTTTGAAGGGAATGCTCCTTTATAAAGACCATCATTAGCTCAAACTCTTTTATAAACCACTGTTTATCCTGCTTTTTCACACTGCATATAATATCCCGCAAATCGAAATCTTTATGGGAACCTCCAAAAGAACAATTTTGTATCTGTTCCTCTGTAATAATTGCATTTTCACCAAATAAAAACCGGTACTTGGTAATAGCCTTTGCCGTCTGATACACCTGATAAAGCTTAGAATCTTCTGTGTTTTTTCCACTCAACCCAATATTGATATGTATCAGCTGCTGCTGCCGGATACTATCGATAATCCTTTCTGACTGACTATAGAATAAAGAATCTGTTAAGGAATCTCCCTGGCTAATCAATATTGCTGCTATAAATTCACTGTCAATTACATAAAGCAGAACTTTCGCTATGTTTTCATAGCTAGATTTTGCTATCTCACAGATAGTATTGATTTGTTCTAAAATATCAGCTTCTTTAACCTCATTCATCACCTTATCCAAATTGCAGATACGTAAAACGGCGCAATAATAAGAAGCCTCTTCCATTTCTTTCATCTTGTCCAAAAAAACTGCCGGAACTTTTGAGTTATAATGGCGGCTGCTTAGATAATGAATCATGTAATCCGTTTCTTTTTCCTCACTAAAATGATTCAACTGCCTTGCCATAAACCGCATTTTTTCAGAAATAACAGACAACTCCTTGTATTTTTTTCTGCTGCTTTCTGCATTTTGAGTCTCCGCTTCTTCTGGTCCATTAAGATATTCCATAACCTCATCAATTGGGTGATACACCTTAAAAGCCACAAAAGCAGATGTGAGCAAGGATACAAACATCAAAAGAATTCCGGCCACAATAACCAGATTTCTTGAATAAGCAATGGAATTTAACATAGTACTGTAGGGATAAATGTGCATAATATAATAATATCCATCATTGGAACGGATATAGCTGACAGTATATTTTACCTTATTCCTTAAGAATTTGAACATACCTTCATTTTCATTCTTCTCAAGCATGGTACTTACAAATTCCTCATTCGCAATGTTCTCTCCAAACATATAATCTCCGGAGGATTCTGCCAATACCTTTCCTTCCTCTGACAAAAGGATAAAATTCTCGCCGGATACGGTGTCGGAAAATAACCGGTCTGTAATGGATCCAATATCCATATTTAATGCAATACCATTCTCATACACCTTTTCCTTGCCGGAAAAATCTCCTATGGTAAGGCTTAGTATTTTAAGTTCTTCCCCATAAATATCCTTGTAAGACCACGGATTCATTCTGGTTAAGTAGGAATTAACAAAGGTTTTTTCTGCTCCCATGTCCACTTCTTTGGTGGTTGGATACTTATAATTACTACTTTTTAATAATATCCCATCTTCCCCAAAGATATATATGGAGTGAAGATTTGGATTAACTGACACAGTAGTTACAATACTATTAGCAACTACTGAGGTATTGTCATTCCAGCTCACCTCATTGTTTATCAGCATCCGCTTCACATATACATTCCTAAACAAGGTTTCCAGGGTTTTTTGTGCAGAATCTAAATTATTATCCATTACTGCATGATAATTAGACAGAACCTCCCGGTCATTTTTAATCAGCTCGTCCATTTTTAATCGTTGTACCCAGGAAAACCCTATAAAACAGGCAATGGTTATAAAAAATGCAGAAATTCCAAAGGTACACAAAAAAATCCGTTTCAGTATAGTACGTTCCCGGTATTTTTGAATTACTTTTTTATACATGCTTACACCCCAATCTGTTGTCTATTAAATTTTAATATAGTTATTTTTACTGGTCAAGATTTTTATAGACATTGTGCAATAATTTAATACTATATCAATTATTTGTTATATATATATTTACCATTTCATTGTAAAATTAATATGGATTAACTACCATTACATGCTACAGCTGCATGGGGTACTGCTGAAATAGAGAGATTAATCTAATACAACGAAACACCATAAAACACAAAATTCTGGAGGACGACATGATTATTGTATCCAAAAATAAGAAGGATGCTTTTTCTACTTTGCAGGAAGCAATTCTTTCTATTGATGATGCCCATACCGAACAAATAACTGTATATATAGAAGCCGGCATCTATGAAGAAAAAGTATTCATACGCAAAAAGAACATACGCATAGTTGGTGAAAACAGAGACACCACCATTATCCGTTTCGGGGATGGAGCCAGAAAACCAAGAGGTGACGGCAGCGAATATGGCACCTTCAATACCGCTGTTATTCTCTTTGCCGGTAGTGATATTCGGGTAGAAAACTTAACCATCGAAAACTCTGCCGGTGCGGGTCACAAAGCAGGACAAGCCTTAGCCGTATATATTGCTTCTGACAGAACCTCCTTTTATAATTGCAGACTGCTAGGCCATCAGGATACCATCTTTACCGGTGATTTACTGCCTAAACCTTATAAGAAGCTAATGCTGCCTGATTTTTTTACTAATTCAGAAGTTGAAATTGATTTTTCCGTCCTGCGTAATTACTTTAGGGATTGCTATATTGATGGAACCGTGGATTTTATCTTCGGACCCAGTACTGCCTACTTTGACCATTGTCAGATTCATTCAAAATCAGAAGGACTAGATGGAGAAGGCTCCTTTATCACAGCCGCCAGTACTCCAAAGACCCAGGAATACGGTTATGTCTTTTATGACTGCCATCTGACCAGTGAATGCAAAGATAATAGCACATATCTCGGACGTCCTTGGAGAGACTACGCAAAAACCGCCTTTTTATGTTGTTCCATGGACAATCATATCAGAAAAGAAGGGTGGCACAATTGGGATAAAGCCAATGCTGAGGTAACCATTGCCTATGTGGAATACGGTAATAAAGGCCCCGGCGCCGACACCACCGGACGTGTTCCCTTCTCAAAACCCTTGGTGAACGAAAAGGTTCTCGAGTATATGTCTTTTGAAAAGGTACTTGCCGGTGAGGATAATTGGAATCCCAACGCCTGACAAATTTCATGTATTTATTCTTAATACCCTTACCCACGGGTAGCCAAATTAACCAGGCTATAAGAAGCATCATCCCTTCTTATAGCCTGGTTCTTTTGTGTAACTATAAAGTACTATTTTTTTATTTTTTGTACAACATTTTCCAGAGTGTATGCTTCCCCGTCATATCCTAAAAGTGTGACATTATCAAGAATGAGTTTGTCAACATTAGAGACTATTATTCCTTGTTTCCGCATCTTACGTATACCATCCAGCATATCAGGCTTTCCCCATTCTGCATCCTCTTCAAAAACTACATGAACGTTTTTTATTTCTACTTCGTCTATTTTACGTTCCGGTAGTCCTAAAATAAATATTGCGCAAACATGGGCATTTCTACATTCGATATTATGAAAGGACAGTTTCTTGATGTAGGGAGTACGCTCATCCACAGGAAGTGCTTCCCTGTTCTGGACATAGGTTGTGTGCCCGTCTGGGTCACAAAAATAAAAACTATTTACAGCAAAGGGAGTTAATACCCCATCCATCCGAATATTTTCAAAATGAATATTGTCAATTACCGCATCCTCTCCCCGGCCTCTCCTTGTTTTAATACGGAGTCCTCTGTCTGTATCTATAAATAGGCAATCCTTAATAGTAATATTTTTAACTCCGCCTGCATTTTCACTGCCAATGGTTACAGAACCATGTCCGTCACGCATACAGCACTGACGTACTGTAATATTTTCAGAAGGTGTTTTAAACTTTCTTCCCATATAAATCTTTCCTGATTTAATGGCAATACAGTCATCACCAACACTAAAGTAAACACCTATAATCTCAACATTTTGGCAGGATTCCGGATCAAGAGCATCTGTGTTTGGAGAATCTTTTGGATTTTCTATGGATATGTTAAGAAATTTAAGTTCACTGGAAAAATACGGATGTATCGTCCAACTGGGGCTGTTCTTTACTGTAATCCCTTCCACTACCACATTCTTACAATGACTTAAAAAGAGTAATCTGGGTCTCCAGGCAATTACTTTGTTTTTCGGGTCATTCCACCAATTATCTTTACCTGCATTCCCGTCAATAATGCCCTGACCGTATATTACTACATTCTGGACATCCATTCCCTGTACAATGGCAGAAAACATAGTAAGGGGATTTCCTTCCCAGGTTCCCATATAACACTCTCTCGTCTCATCATAGCTTTGCAGTCTTCCGGGAATTACCGGACGCTTTTCCCGTTCCGTAAAAGCCTTTATAACAGCGTCTTTTCCCAGTTCCAGTCTAAGATTGCTTTTTAAGAAGATACTGGTAACACGGTATTCTCCCTTAGGAATATATACCCTTCCATCAGGCGGGCATGCCATAATCGCTGCCTGAATACAACAAGTATCATCACTGCATCCATCACCCTTGGCACCAAAATCTCTTACATTTAATGTAAAAGATTCTGTCTCTGTGGTAAAGCTGAGTGTTTTTGTTTCCTTGCCGCTTTTTACCGTCACTGTATAGGCGGTATTTGGTATCAAATCATATAAACCGTTAATTACATTATCTGAAACAGTATAGGCCTTTCCATTTAAAAGAATATCATAAAGCGCTTTGGTGTTATATATACCTCCGTCTTCAATTTCCAGTACAGCGTTTCTTGAGGTCTTATATATAATCTTAATATCCATATGTACCTCCGTTCCTGACCTTTAATTGCTCAGCATAAGCCATAATATAGGCGCCAATACCCTTATGGTCATTGCATATCACAGGTTCAGACAGATAATATGCAACACTGCCGTCACGGCGGGTATCTCCCTCAGGCCCTAGTCCTGCTACGGCGCAGTTGCGGGACAGTGTCAGTCGGCCGTTTTCTTCTATGAGCATCTTGTCTGTAATGGCATCCAATATATCAAGTCCTCTTTGAAGATACTTTTCTTTTAATAATGCTCCTAAGAGACAACCTTTTATAATTGCATAGGCCACCATCACAGAACCTGAGGTTTCCAGATAGTTGCCCTTTTCTTCCGGATGGTCGATTACCTGATAAAATAAATTACTGTCTTTATCCTGGTACTTAAGGATACCTCTTACAGCTTCTCTAAATAATTCTTCCAGTACCATATATTGCTCAAAAATTGCTTCGTCCATTTCGTCCATAACATCAATGAGTGCCATCAGATACCAGCCCATTGAGCGAAGCCAAAAATTAGGGGAGTTTCCTGTCTCTTTATTTGCCCAGAATATACTCTTTGTCTCATCATAGCCATGGTAATAAAGACTTTTCTCTTCATTAAACATATATTTTCTTACATTTTGGAATTGTGTTATAATATCTGCATAGTTCTCTTTTTTATGATATCTGGTTTCATACATCATATAAAAGGGCTGTGCCATATATAAACCGTCCAGCCAGATTTGATTGGGATAAATCTTTTTATGCCAGAAGTTTCCCGATTTTGTTCTCGGATGTTCTGTTAACTGCTCCATTAAGTGTTCTATTGCAGATAGATATTTCTTCTCTTTTGTCCATTCATAGGCATAAAACAGGACTTTTCCGGAGTTAATGTTGTCAATATTGTACTTTTCCTTCTCATAGTTGTTAATAGTTCCATCTTCCCTGATAAAGTCATCCAAATAATTTAATACTGTCTGCTGGTAAAAACCGTCTCCGGTAACCTGGTAGAGCTGTACACAGCCCATTAAAATACAACCGTCTTCATAGTTCCAGGCATCCTTATGCTTTTTAAAGTTCTGTAAGTAGTCTTTTATAAATTTTTCAGCTTTCATTTTTATTTTCCACTTTACCTTTCCAGGCATCATTAAATTCTATGCCTTCATCACTTCCCCGGAGGCATGGCCTTCGTATTTTTGTAAGAAAGGTTCCGATGCCTTTTTCATGGCTAGGGTTATGGTATTTTCCTGAAAGGTCATGGTCATATTTACACTTCCATAACATTCATCAATAATATAGGTTCTAAGATGCAGCATATTCTCTGTGACCCAGGCTGCTGAAGAGGTACAGGTATATTCCGTGCCCGGAAACTTCTGCTCAGTCATAGATAACAGTCCGAACTTTAGTGTATTTGCACCGCTTTCATTACTATAAGAAAATACACCTTCTTCCTCTGAAAAAGTAAGACTGCATTGTGTAATTCCCATAGGATTATCCGCTAAATGATAAACCTTACCATCTATATAGGATGCCTGTTTTGATTTTTTCTCTCCCTTTTCTACCGGAAGTTTCAGATTACATAAAGTAATCCTAAGTTCATCTAAGAGAGAATTATTTTCAGGTAATGCTGTTACCTCTTGCTCAATCAAGTAAGGATAGATATGTTGCCACAAGGCATCATAGATTCCTTGAACCCCATTAGGATTTGTCAGGTTATCCGCCATAGTTACCATCATAAAATCCTGTTTAGGAAGGCAAACTGCAAGCTGTCCCCCCATACCATATAGAACAAATCCGTCGTCTCTGGATTGCCAGAACTGATAACCATAACCCTGCTGTTCTTCTGTATAAGGCTGAAGGCAGGTACTTATCTGGAAGGAGGTCGCTTCCTTTATATAAGTTTCCGGTAAAAGCTGCTTGCCGTCATACCTCCCCCCATTCATACAGGTATAGGCAAATTTAGCAACGTCTCGTAAGGTACAGATTAAGCCGGAACCACCCTGACAGATTCCCATAGGACAAGTAAGCCATCTTATCTGGTCTGAGCATTCCAATTCATTAAGCACTTTAACTTTTAAATAATCCAGTAATGACATCCCGCTTAAACGTTCCACTAAAGCAGACAGAACATGAGTGGCTGAGGTATCATATGCAAAAGTGGTACCAGGATACCTTGTAGGCTTTACGGTAAAGAAACTTTTAACCCAATCCCCATCATTCACCTGTTTATAAGTGGTGTAGCTATGAGGCGATGCCATACACAGCAAATCTCGAATAGTAGCTCTTTCAATGTAAGGATGTAACCCCTCTTTCGGAAGCTTATCAGGAAAGTAACTGCTTATTTTATCAGCAAGGGACAGCTTTCCCTCCTCCTGCAGCAATCCGATTGCTGCTGAGGTAAAGCTTTTACCTACAGAATACATTCTATGGGGAGATTCCTTGTGAAAAGGTGCATAATACCCCTCTGCAAATACCTGACTGTTCTTTATCAACATTATGCCATGCATACAAAAGCCGTCTTTTTCAAGTTCTTTATAAAAATTCATCACTGCTTGTGAGGGTATCCCTACCGACTCCGGTGATGTCTCGTTAAACAGCAATTTATTACTCGTAGTGTTCTCCATTTATAACCTTGCCTTTCCCCGCCTAGTTTAAACTAGTTAATCTCCGGCTTCATATCGAAGTAATCAAAGAATACCTTACTTCCTTCTGCATATTCTTTATCAGATACTGCAAAGATTCCTGTCTTAGCTCCAACCCAGGTTGCACCTTCAGGACTGAATCTTTTTGTAGGCTCGCTCCATTCTTCTCCATCAGTACTAAAGAAAAATTCACTGGTTTGATCCTCATAGAATCTTGTTTTTAGATACAGAACCTTTTCTGCCTTTAAATCATATTCTTTTATAACTGCTTCCTTAAGTTCTTCTCCCTGGCCTTCTGCCTCTACATATACTGCTTTAAGGGCTCCTTCTGTCTTTTCTACATACAGTGCACTGTATCTTGCTCCAATCATAATCATACCGCTTCTGGCTCCTGCCGGCAGATTCGTTATATCCATGCAGGTTACGGATGTAAATTCAGGGCATACAATTTTCTGAGTCAGTACATTAGCACTGTTCCAAAGAAGTGCTTTGGAACCACCGGTAGTATTTAACGGATACAGACACAGCCTTCCTTTTTCTTCTGTCAGTGAATAAAAACTGTCAGAATAATTGGCAAGCCATTGCCACTGCAGACCAAGCTGAGGGGACTCAAAATTATCACTGGTTGCCGGCTCACATATTTTGGTACTTGTTGCTCCCTGAGGTTTTTTATATTCTAAAACAGGCTCTCCGATACCATCACCGTTGGTATCAATACCAATAATTGGCCATCCGTTATTCCAGGCTACCGGCTGTAAGTGTGCAATTCTTCCGTAAGCACCTTTTTGTTGGAAGTGTACAAACCACTCCTCTCCGTTTAGCGTATCTACAAGTCCGCCCTGGTGAGGTCCGTTAATAATGGAATCTCCCTGGTGCATAACAATCTTTTCTTCATATGGTCCGTAGATAGCTTTGCTGCGAAGCACTGTCTGCCAGCCTGGTTTTACTCCGCCGGCAGGTGCAAATATATAATAGTATCCGTCTCTTTTATAGACTTTAGGCCCTTCAATAGTAGGCTGGGTTGCAGTTCCGTCATAGATAACCTTATCCTCGCTGATGCATTTGGTGCCTTCTGGATTCATTTCAAAAATAGCCAGTTTACTTTTAATACCGATACGGCTGTTGGCATAAGCATGAACTACATATGCTCTGCCATCTTCATCCCAGAACGGGCAAGGATCGATAAAGCCTTTTCCTTCCCAGACACACACCATAGGTTCCCATTCCTTTAGCGGATCTTTTGCACAAGTCATAAAAATACCTTCATCCGGCATTCCGACAAATATCCAGAACTTGTTATCATGAAATCTGATGCTTGGTGCCCAGATACCTTTTGCATGTGCCGGTTTGTTATAGACTTCATACGGAAGTTGTTTTACTGCATAGTTAACTAACTCCCAGTTAACTAAATCCTTAGAGGTTAAAATTGGTAATCCAGGCATGTAATTAAAGCTGGAAGCTGTCATATAGTAAGTATCTCCAACACGGATAACATCCGGATCAGAATAATCTGCATGAAGTATAGGATTACGGAAGGAACCGTTTTCTAAATCTGACTGCCATAATAATTTATTGTTTGTTGTTTCTTTACTCATTTTTAGCTCCCATCTGCGACCTTTGGTCGCGTACAAATTAAGGGGGTTGAATATCTTTTATTCAACCTTTCACCCATTGGGTATTCCATGTCTGTCTGGAATACTGCCACAAATAAAACAGCTTAAAAGTCTTACTGTGTGGCATCCCTTCTACAATTTTTATAGTTTCTATCAACCTTTCCGAAATGATGCTGCTTATATGGTATAGCACCATTAACAAAGGCGAAAGAAGTTTGGATTGGGCATCTATTTATCTTGCCCAAATGTATGGAACGTGATAATATAATTTTCATAAACCGTTATACTTATCCAGCTATCAGCTTACGTTAAGGAGACCTTTATGCATACCTTTTACCAAAACCGGGACCATTCCTTTGTATGTTCCATATCCACCAACTTAAATTACCCGGCACATCTCCATAAACACTTCGAACTGATGTATATACTATCCGGTACCATGACCGTCACTATTAATGAGGAATCCCGGGATTTACTCCCCGGTGATATTGCTATATCTTTCCCAAATACCATACACAGTCTGAAAACTACAGAAAGCAGTAAAATTATATTATTAATATTTGATTCTTATTTGACAGAACCAAACTTTGTTAACTTAAACGCCAAAAAGCCGGTAAGTCCTTTTGTAACCGGAGATAAACTCCATAAGGATGTGTCTTACTGTATGCATGCACTTTTAGACATTTCGAAGCCATATGAAGTCAATCTGGACTCTGCACTGACCAAGGGATATCTTACCATACTCCTCTGCCGGTTGTTGGAAAGCCTGACCTTACGGGAATCTCCTTCTGATGATTTAAACCTTGTGCATCAGGTTCTTGTATATATAGACAATCATTTTACCGAAGCCCTTTCCTTAGAGCAGATTGCAGCAAAGCTAAAAACCAGCAAATTTTATTTGTCCCGTATTTTTAACCATCAATTAAATACTTCCTTTAACCTGTATCTAAACAATCAGAGGATTCAACTGGCTCAAAATCTGTTAGTCAGTACGGATTTATCCATAACAGAAATCTCTTTTCGATCCGGTTTTGAAAGTATGCGCACCTTCTACCGGGCTTTTAAAAGCATTTGCCACTTAACTCCCACAAAATACAGGGAGCTACATCAGAAAAAATAGACTTATCTGTCATTTTCATCCCTGATATCCCGAGGCAGCACCCACATAAAAAAGAGTGCCTTCGCTGCTTTCTCTTTCGTTACGGTTTTTTTAGGTTCCAATTCCGTACCGTTTATCATTTTTCCTCTTTGAATTCCCTTTTCACATCGAATCAGTCCCAGCTTATAGCTTTCTAAAACTTTAAAGTACAAGGCTTTATCAACAGTATCGACATCTGCTACCTTGTTCCAAGGTGTTAAGGGATAATACATGGCTGATTCTCCTGCCAGATTCGGGTCATACAAAGGGTCATGAGGTGAAAGATTGGTTCCATTGTAATCTGTCATATACTTGGGCTTTCGGTATTCACCCTTCCTATCTTTCCCGAATTTTATTTCATATGCATCATAAAGGATTCCTGCCATAACCTCTCTTGTAAGAGCTTCTGCGCCATACTCTTCTGACAGCTTAATATCCCAAAGCTTATTAAGCGCTCCTGTGAATGTTTTGACCGAAATAACATCTTTGGGATGAAACAAGCCCTCTTTATCCTTCTCCAATATACCAAGCTGTATCATTTTTTCAATCTGGTTCCTGTAATAAGCATTTTCTCCGGTTCTGATATCCTTTGCAATTTCAGGATACACATCATCCCAATCTCCGCTTTCAATTGCTTCTTTTACCACCGGTTTCAGATAGGAAGCAATAGGAAGCCGCTGCTTGGTGATATTCGTTACCAGAATTCGTGCCCACTGTTTTGATAAAGTTTCCTTGTAATGGGTACCGTCACTGCTGCCCGAAGGATTTCCATTGGCATAGCTGCCGGAATTGGTCTTACTTGGTACTTCTCCGGCTTCTATTGATAAGAACATAGCTGAAGCCGCACCCCCCCCGATTTTATCTATAAAATGAATACTATCTTCGTACAGGTCTAACACAGGGATTCCATATTCACTTACTACAGACTTCATAATACCCGGAAAATCTATTCCCGGACAATTAGAATTCTTAAATCCGTTTAGAACGATATTTCCCTCTAAGGTTTTACTTCCGTCAATTCTTGTCATAGGCGTGACAAATACCGGTATAATACCTCTGGAACGAATAGCAGGAATATAAACTTCACGTATCCATGCCTCATAAGTCTCAGCTGTGGCACCTCTTCCAAATCTCGCCAACGGGCCTGCTTCCGGGCCTGTTGATTCATCATTATGTCCTGACTGTACCAGAAGATAATCCCCTTCTCTGCCCTTCATAAGAATTTCGTTCAACCTGCCTTCACAGTACATGGACTTAAAGGAGCGTCCACCCATAGAATAGTTGATAACCTCAACTTGGTTTAAATCGAATAAATCATCAAATACCTGACCCCAGCCCGACATCCCCGCTTCTTCGAAAATATACGTTTTAACAGTAGAATCTCCGAGTGTAAAGATCACGGGCTTTTGCTTATCTTCCCGTTTTCTGGTCTCGAGTTTGGTTATGACAATTTCTGCAATGCCTACTTCCGGTATAATACCTTCCGGTTTCACATCCTTTGTCAAAAATGGCTCTACTTCAATTTCAATATAACTGCTGCCTGTAACAAAATCAAAGCACCAAGTATTGTCCATCCAAACAGCTGCATTAGTCTTTTCTACAAGACCTGCAGCATCCCAAGGACCGGACTCTGTCATTCTGTCCGCCAACATACCGGATACTGCCACCCAGGTTT
>Ga0160506_100176_pt1 | contig 15791 bp, 9 predicted proteins | sample DID2874_E49MG_FD_108204 | JGI IMG/M metagenome (GOLD analysis project Ga0160506, IMG submission 108204) | Enriched chicken feces microbial communities from UW Madison campus, WI, USA - DID2874_E49 MG | ecosystem: Host-associated > Birds > Digestive system > Large intestine > Fecal | place: USA... | reverse complement strand
CAATGGACTTATACCGGATGTTTGTAGCCACTACAAAAGGATATATCGACGCTCCCGGCGTACCTACTTCTGAAATGTATCTGGTAGGTGATAAAGACTCCCCTTATGAAGTGATTCACCCGGCATTTACAGAGGATTATGAAGCATTTGCTGTAAAAATGCGTGAATGGGCAGATAAAGGTTACTGGACAAAAGACGTATTATCCGCCTCACAGGACGATAAGGACAATTTTTATAACGGTCTTTCTGCAGGTTATATTAGTCACCAGCCGGACTGGACAGGAAATTATGGTACCCAGTTAGAAAAACTACCGGGAGTTGATACAGAATTTTATACTTTTGCCGAAACCGAAGGTAAAATCGTTAAGAAAATGGGTGTTGAAAATGCAACCGCTATTAATAAAAATTCCAAAAATATCGAAAGATCACTTATGTTACTTGAAAAATTAATGACAGATGAAGAATGCTATAATTTATTCCAGTATGGAATACTAGGAAAGCAATACGAAGTTGTAGACGGAAAAATTACAAAACCGGAAGGTTTTAACACAGAGGCAGACGGAGGAGGATTCTCCGGCTGGGCACTTCGTACGGACAAATTAAATATTCCTGCCGCTGCGGAAGATCCTCGTCGTTATGAATTAAATGAAAAATGGGCAAGTGTGGCTATTGATAATCCTTATGTAGGCTTTAGTTTTGACACTTCTAAAGTATCTGCGGAGTTGTCTGCCATTGCCAATGTAGATTCCCAGCTTGGTACGCAGATACTCCTTGGCAAGACTTCACAAGATCCAAAAGAAGCGGTGGCAGAATACAGAAAACAGTTACAGGCAGCCGGCATTGATGCCATAATTGCAGAAGTGAATGCACAGCTTAAGGAGTTTAACCCACAATAAAAACAGGCTGCGCCCCTGTTTATCCATAAAACCTATGTTAGAAAATTATAGAAATAAAATAAGATAAATGATAGAATTACAGTATAATTTGAATTTACTGTTATATGGAGGATACGATTAGCTATGAGTGTAACTATTAAGGATGTCGCTAAATTGTCTGGAGTTGGAATTGCAACAGTTTCCAGGGTATTAAATAACAGCGGTATTACAAGCAATGAAACAAAAGAAAAAGTAATGGCTGCGGTGAGAGAACTTAATTACGTACCCAATAATAATGCCAGAAGCCTGAAGATGGGACAGTCCAGGACAATAGCACTCTTAGCTAAGAGTATTACAAATCCATTTTTTCAAAAGATGATTCATACCATTGAGCAAAAGGTTTTTATGCGTGGGTATCATTTGGAAATTCGGAATGTAAACTATTCCGAGCATGAGATGTCAATGGCTATTAAAGAGGTGCAGGACCGAAATTTAAACGGTATTATTCTTATGGGAGGAAATTTTGAATATACCAACGAAGATTTTAAGCGGTTGGGAGTTCCTTGTGTATTACTTACCGTATCCGCAGGAGAAGATGTAGATAAAGATTTATACTCCAGTGTAATTATTAATGATGAAGCGGAGAGCTTTAGGGCAACGGAGTACCTGATACAGTTGGGGCATAGAAGAATCGGCTGTATATACAGTAACCAGGGAGAAGTAACAACGCCGAATAAACTGCGTTTTAAAGGATATCAAAAAGCCCTGGAAGCGAACGGTATCACTTATGATCCGGTACTGGTATCTGCAATTAATGTATCAGAGTCCGGCTATGAATTTGGTTTTAATATGATGAAAAATCTGATGGTTCGAAACAAAGACATGACTGCGGTAGTAACTATGGCAGATACAATGGCTATTGGTGCTGCAAAAGCGGCAATATCAGCCGGACTTCGTATACCGGAAGATATATCGATTATAGGGTTTGACGGAATTGAGGTGGCGGAATACTATAATCCGTCCCTGGATACCATCTGTCAGCCTGCAGAGCAGATGTCATTAGGTGCAATTGATGCTTTGTTTGGTATGCTGCAAAATGAAAAAACCAGTCATCTGGTATACGATGCCTCCCTTTTAAAAAGAGGTTCTTGTACCAGTGTGAAGTAAGAAATTGCAACTGTTGAATTATTGATTAGAGGCAGTGTTATATCAGCAAGCAGATATGACATGCAATGGGAGCATGTGTGAATTATTGAAAAGCATAATTCACACCCTGATTAGAGGCAGTGTTATACCTGCAAGCAGATATAACATGCAATGGGAGCATGTGTGAATTATTGAAAAGCATAATTCACACCCTGATTAGAGGCAGTGTCATACCTGCAAGCAGATATAACATGCAATGGGAGCATGTGTGAATTATTGAAAAGCATAATTCACACCCTGATTAGAGGCAGTGTCATACCTGCAAGCAGATATGACATGCAGTGGGAGCTGGATATGAAATATGTTGATGATAGGATAAAAGAATATGAAACATACATGCCGGAGTTGACAAAAAGGGAAGATTTTGATGCTTTCTGGGAGAAAACTCTTAACTTGTCAAGGGCAGCAAGCTTAAATGCCACGATTACCGAATATCCGTATCCTTCTCCTTACGTGAAGGTTTATGAATTAACCTATGAGGGCTATGATGGTACCGTGATTAGAGGGTGGTATCTGCTTCCTTCTTTTCTTAATAAGGAACAATATCCTTGTTTGATTCATTATCATGGATTCTCCGGAGACAGAGGAAGACCTCATAATTTTATGCATTGGGTGCTTATGGGAATGGCAGTAGTATCGGTAGAATGCAGGCTGCAAGGCGGTGAGACCGGAAGTAATGCAGTTTATGAGGGGGGATTATTCCAAAATGTAAATTCTTTGGGAGTTCTTAATAAGGATACTTATTATTATCGCAGTGTATATATGGACTGTTTAAGAGCCGTTGACTTTGTGGTGTCCAGAGAAGAAGTGGATAATTCGCAGATTGTACTGCATGGGGCAAGCCAGGGAGGGGCTCTGGTTATGGCAGTGGCTGCTTTGGATGACAGGCCTGCTCTTGCCATGGCAGATGTACCCAGTAACAGTAATATAGAGGCAAGAATTGAAGGAGAGCATGGTTCTTTTGCATGTCTTGCAGAGTATATCCGCAGATATCCGGAACGTCAGGAAAGAATTTATGAGACAGTAAGCTACTTTGATACTATGAATATGGCGGATAGAATCCATTGTCCCGTTTTGGCATCCGTAGCTCTTAAGGACATGGTATGTCCGGCTAAATGTTATTATGCAACCTATAACCGTATCCCATCAGATAAAGAGATAAAAGTATACCCTTTTAACGGTCATGATGGCTGTGGTAATGTACACATGGAATATAAACTCAACTTTTTAAAAAGACATCTATAATAAATTGATATCATAGATGTCTTGGATATTTTGATAAGTTAAATTTATATATTTTGACAGAGAAGCGGGCAGAAAAAGATTGCCGTAGGCTAGTCGCGGCAATCTATGAAAGGAATTACTATGGAAAAAGAAAAGTTACTGGAATTACTGGGCGATATGTCTTTGGAAGAAAAAATAGATCAGCTTTTACAGGTATGTAGTTATTACTATGAAAAAGAGGGAGTGTTAACCGGACCGGAAAACCAGGCAGGCTTTAAGGAAGAGGAAATAAGGAATGCAGGGTCTGTCCTGGGAGGAGGAGGAGCCGCCCTTCTTAAAAAAATTCAGGAGAATTATATGAAAACCCAGCCTCACAAGATTCCCCTGTTATTTATGGCAGATATTATAAATGGGTTCCGTACCATATTCCCCATTCCTTTAGCTCAAGGAGCAACCTTTAATCCTGAACTTGTGGAACTTGCGGCTTCTATCTCAGCAAGGGAATCGGCAGCGGCGGGGCTTCATTTGACCTTTTCGCCTATGGTGGATTTAGTAAGGGATGCCAGATGGGGTAGGGTTATGGAATCCACCGGAGAGGATCCCTATCTTAACAGCTGTTTTGCAAAAGCAATGGTAGAAGGCTACCAGGGAAAGGGAGAATTAAAGGAAAAAGGTAAAATAGCCTCTTGCTTAAAGCATTTTGCAGGTTATGGTGCCCCTATGGGAGGAAGAGATTACAATACGGTAGAATTGTCGGAACGTACTCTAAGAGAAGATTATCTTCCGGCGTATAAGGCAGCGGTAGATACAGGTAGTGCTACGGCGATGACTTCTTTTAATACCTTAGATCGTGTTCCTTCCACCGGTAATAAGAAGCTGTTAAGAAAAATTTTGCGGGAAGAAATGGGTTTTGAGGGCGTCTTAATCTCTGATTGGGCTGCTATTGAGGAATTAATCCACCATGGAATGGCAGAAGATAAAGAAGAAGCTGCAAAACTTGCCATAGAGGCAGGTGTGGATATTGATATGATGACTACCTGCTATTGCGGTAACTTAAAGAAGCTGGTAGAAGAACATAAAATCGATGTCAGCCTAATTGACGAATCCGTTCTTAGGATTCTCCAATTAAAAAATAAATTAGGATTATTTGAAAATCCATTTAAGGATGCCAGTGAAAGGGAAGAAGAGGCATTGTTTTTATGTGAGGAGCATAGGAAGATGGCCAGGGAACTGGCAATTGAATCCATGGTACTCTTAAAAAATGATGGGATACTACCTCTTTCAGAGAACAATAAAAAGATTGCTTTCATAGGACCTCATGTTAACAATAAATGGATTTCCGGTGTATGGTCCATCTTTGCTAAAATGGATGAAAATGTAACGTTAGAGGAAGGGATTAAAAATCTCAATCCAGGGAAAGTAACTTTTGCAAAAGGGTGTGGATTTATAGATGCAGATAGTGGTATCAAGGAATATCATAACAAGCAGAACTTTGAGAAAGACACTTACCAGGCAGAAGGCTTGCTGCTTGAGGCTCTTAAGCAGGCAGAGGCAGCAGATGTAGTAGTTATGCCCCTTGGAGAAATTGCTATTCAGTCCGGAGAAGCTTCCAGCCGAGCAAGTATTGATTTGCCCAAGGTACAGATGGAATTATTTGAAAAAATCTATAAGGTAAACCCTAATATCGTGGTAGTTTTATTTAATGGAAGGCCTCTAACTATAAAAGCTCTTAGAGATAAGGCAAAAGCCATATTAGAGGTCTGGCTGCCGGGTTCGGAAGGTGGTAATGCTATAGCTGAGGTGTTGTTTGGACGTGCTAACCCTTCTGGTAAATTATCTATGAGTTTTCCTTACAGCGTAGGACAGGTGCCGGTGTATTATAGTGAATTCCATACCGGAAGACCTTTTGTTGACAATGGAGAAGATGTAAAATACCTCTCCAAATATCTGGATATTCCCAATGCGCCCCTATATCCCTTTGGATATGGTTTATCCTATACGACCTTTTCTGTTTCAAGAATCACCTTAAGCCGAAAGGAATTAACGAAGGAAGGCAGTCTTACAGCATCTGTTGTCGTGAAAAATACAGGTAACTATACAGGAAAAGAAGTGATACAGTTATATATTCAGGATAAAAAGGCCAGTGTGGCAAGACCTGTAAGGCAGTTAAGGGGTTTTGAAAAAATCTTGTTGAAACCCGGCGAAGAAAAAACAGTAACCTTTTCTATTACAGAAGATATGCTGAGATTTTATGATATTAATATGGATTTTGTCAGTGAAATAGGTGGATTTGCCGTTTATATAGGCAATGACAGTGAAACTCAAAACGGAGAAGAATTTGTTTATATAGGGTAAGGAAAGTATTGTACTTTTCACACCGTTATCATATATTTTATATCCCTGAATATAATTATTATAAGTATAATAGTGTATAGATTGTACAAAAGGAGAAGCTTTTGTAGCGGTCGGTGCACAAGAATAGAAAAGGGAGTTCATTATGCCTGAGTATAAGAGATTAGTTTCTTACATGTATAATTATGAAGACGGTGTGAAAAGAAATAATGTCGGATATGCTAGAGTAGAAGCTAGGAACGGACAGTGTAAATTTACCCTGCACATAACCGCTCCCAGCTTAAATGACAAACAACTAAAGGTCTATGTTTTTAAGAGAAAAGACAACGGCATGGAAGGTGTACTGCTTGGAGTATTCCAGGTGCGAAACGGAGTCGGAGATTTTAAGACAATGACTGATTCCCAACATATTATGAATTCACCTCACGGTATTCAGGATATGGGAGGTATTGTCCTTTACTTAAGTGAGCGGAAGTATTTTGCTACAGAGTGGGATGATATTCCTGTTACTATGTCTATGGTTACCGGAATGGCGGAAGCAAAACCGGTGTCAGAGGAAAAGAGCATGAAGGCGGCTAATGTGGCTGCAGTGTTAGAAGAACCGCCGGTTACGTTGGAGAAAAATTCTGAGCACGAAAAAGAAAGTCAGCAGTTAACAATGGATAAAAGTTCTAAACCGGATGAAACACAGGAAAATAAACCAGACCAGACTAACGTAAAAGACAATCTAAAAGAATTGTTAAATCCGAGTTTTGAGCATATATTAGATGGAAAGTCAGAGGATAACGTCTTAGGAAAAATTGAATCGGTTATAAAAGGTAAACCGGAGGAGTCTCCCCCCTCTCATATTTCTAAGGTAGGAAATATCAATGACTATAAATTAAGAAAAGAAACGCCTGCTCAGAATAGGGATGTTTCAAGTACAATATCAGATGCAGAGAAACCTTCCTTAGAGAAGCCACAGACGCCGGAGAGTAAGAAAGAAGAGGTAGCAGAGAAGCTTCAGCAGGAAAAGAAGGCAGAACAAGAAGAAAATGTACAAGAAAATAACGAAATACATAAAAATCCTGTATTGGAAGAAGCTGCACCACAGGTCGAGGGTGCTTTAGAGCAGGAGACAGAATCAAAACCTTTCTTTGATGACCATTCTCTGGCAAAACAGATCTACCGAAGTTTCCCAAGAATGTATCCATTTGAAGATAACGAGGTTGCTTGGTGTGTGCGGATAGAACCAAAAGATATTGGGCTGCTGCCTATGGAATCATGGATTCTTGGAAATAACAGTTTTCTGCTTCATGGCTATTATAGTTACAGGCATTTAATTTTTGCCAGAATAAATGATAAGAACGGTATGAATTATATTCTTGGAGTTCCTGGGATTTATCATAACAGGGAGAAATTTATGGCGAAGATGTTTGGTTTTGAAAATTTTAAGTGTGCTAAGAGAAAGTCACAGAGAACAGGTGAATTTGGCTATTGGTATGTACCTGTATTATTAAATTAATCATTCCTTGAAGGGGTTGTATCTTAGCCCCTTCTATTTTAATATACTAGAGCGTATTCGAAAAATCATTGCATTGTTCTGAAATCTCCCAGCACAAGCATCTTTCAAACACGCTCAAGGATAATACACGAATTTCCTATTATATTAAAGAAGTACTTATTTTTAAATCTTAAAATCAGCATTAATATAGGCGTAACGGATATGATCCTCCCAGTTGTTATTAATATTTATACTTTCCTTTGCCAGCCCTTCGTAAAAAAAATTCAGCTTCTGAATCAGTCGGATGGAGCGGATATTAGTGGGCATAATATTAGCCTCAATACGGTGTATCTGATAATCACCAAATAAAAGTTCCATGGCAGTTTGGATGCTTTCATAGGCATAACCATGCCCTAAGTAACCCTGGTCGAATTTATACCCGAGCTGACAGGTATAATAAGAGCCCCTGACAATATTATAAAAATTAACTGAGCCAATGATGGTGTGGGGATCATCTCTTAGAAAAATCCAATATCTTAAAAGTTTAGATTGCTGCATCAAATTATACTCAATAGACAGAGACAGCCGCTGATATGGAAGGGTATAAAAGTTAACGTCCCGTTCCGGTTCCCAGGGTTCAAAATGTTCTCTATTATTTTCATAAAATGTAAGAACCTTATCGGCATCATTAGGATGCAATACATTTAACAATAAGCGTTCTGTATTATAAGTCATCTGCATAAATTAACTCCTAGCTGCCGTTATGAGGCGAAATACTCCTGGCGGTTTTTCTCAATCGATACCGCGAATCTCCACAGTTTCTGCATATGGCAGCAGTAAGTCACGAAAAGTCAGTAATTCCTGTCTAGAGTAACTGCTGTAGACAGGGGATATAACATCTCCCGAATCTTTATATGCCTGCAAAAAATAAGCTTTCGCACCTTTTATCCATTCTCCCATTGCTAATATATCTTCCGGAGAATGTAGCTCTTTCACTATAGTGGTTCTGAATTCGTAGGCGATAGGAGCAGTCAATAAATAAGCAACGCTTTCTGCAATGGTACTGACAGCCGTAGATGAGGTTCCTGCTGCGAGGTTATACTTATACTTAGAATGTTTAATATCCATTGCCACATAATCAACCTCTCCACTCGATATAAGCGTTGACAATATCTTTGGGTTGCTGCCGTTAGTATCTAGTTTTACTTTAAGACCCATTGATTTGATTTCGCGGATAAAATCAGTAAGCTCAGGGTACAGGGTAGGCTCGCCTCCGGTTATGCAAACCCCTTCTACTATATTCTTTCGTTTATTTAATGTTTTAAAGACATCATCTTTTGAGATTGCCGGCTGATTGAATGGAGACAGAACCAGAGATGCATTGTGGCAATAGGGACAGCGAAAATTACAGCCGCCTAAAAAGATTGTTGACGCTAAATGCCCTGGATAATCGAGCAGGGTTGTTTTATTAAAACCATGTATCTGCATAGGAATGCTCATGCCTTTCTTACGGCACTGGAAGTTTTGTAACCACCAGAGCCCGATATCAAAATTGCATTGCCACGAAAGCAACAGCGTGGTAAGATAAATATAGCATAAAAGCAGAGGATTCGTCCATAGTATATTACTACTCATCTTAATTTATGATGAACATAGAAGGAACATGAAATGAATTTAAAATATATGAAAGAAGCGATTAAAGAAGCAAAGAAAGCTGCAAAAAAAGGAGAGGTACCCATTGGCTGTGTTATTGTCTATGAGGATAAAATTATCGGAAGAGGACATAATAAAAGGAATACCAATAAAACCACCCTGGCGCATGCCGAACTGCTTGCAATTCAAAAGGCAAGTAAGACCATGGGGGACTGGCGACTTGAGGATTGTACCATGTATATAACCCTAGAGCCTTGTCAGATGTGCTCCGGTGCCATTGTGCAGGCAAGAATAAAAGAAGTTATTGTAGGAGCTATGAATCCCAAGGCAGGCTGTGCAGGCTCCATACTAAATATTTTGCAGATGAAGGAATTTAACCATCAGGTTGAACTGGAAACCGGTGTAATGGAAGAAGAATGCAGTCAGGTCTTAAAAGAGTTTTTTGTAGGACTGAGGGAACGGAATAAGCAGGAAAAACGATTAAGCCAGACGATGCAAGAAGCCCGGGAGCCAGGTAATATTTGAAGTAATACTTGACTTTTTGCCTAAAAAGCAGTATACTGATTCATGCAGGTTTTATATCAAACCTTAATGAATAATTTAATTTGTCATAAAATTTCCGTGCAGCCGGGGAGATAGCGGTGCCCTGTACCTGCAATCCGCTACAGCAGGGGTGATGTCTTGCCTAGGGTGCTTGTATTGTAGGGCTGCCCTTTATAAGTGATGTTGACGTCTGGGTCTTACGCAACAGGAATTCGTGAACCGTGTCAGGTCAGGAATGGAGCAGCACTAAGCGAAAGCTCCTGTGTGCCGTAGGGTAGCCTGGGCCGAGTTAACTGTAAAGGTAACGCCTATGATATACATTCGAAGCAAGGCGCACGGATTAATATATATGAAATAAGTGGTCTGATAAGACAACGATGTCGTCACATTATGTGAACGGCATTTTTTTTATTCTTAGGAAAAAGACTGTTAGTTTAAGTAATAAAGCAGGTATTTATTTTTCTTCCCATGGTAGAATCTGCCAAAGGGGGTAGTTTTCTATATACAATATATCGGGGTCGGTGACTATCAATGGGGATAGGCCTTTGCTCAAAACCACCGGTAACGGTGGTCCGGCCCCTAAAAATGACTATTAATATGCAAAATTAGCGCCAATAAAATATAGTATTGGTGCTTTTTTACTATATAAGTGATACCAAAAATTACATTTTCTTCTTTCAGAATGTCGAAATATAGATTATAATACTAATATGTTTAAATTTGCAAAAGATGATTGAGGTGAGCTATGGGAATGAAAGTAAACAATTATGCAGTAAATCAGGCTGACAAAGGCACCATAATCTATGGAGCCGGTGAACAGATAAAAAGCGTAAGCATAATTATAAAAGGGCGAGTGCAGGCTGTTAATAATGGTTCTAAAGTGCTATTAGGTTCTGGTAATTTTATAGGTGTAGCAGACCTGTTTTCCGGACAATATATCAATACCTATACCGCATATGATGAAGTGTTGTTTTATTGTTTTCCTGTTCAGTCAACGGATGAACTGGCGGAGGTATTTACTTCTAATAAAGATTACAAAGGATTAATGGCTGCATCCTTAACAAGGTATGTAAGTGAGCTTGAAAAAGCCTACCATGCCCTAAAAGCAACCGCAGAACAATTGTATCATTTTATAGATAAAAACAACCGGATTTATACAGATACAGGCAATAGACTTGGGTATCCGGTGACTCTAATACCGTCAATCAAAGATATAGAATTATATGACAGTGATTATACCATAGACGAGCGGAAGCTGGATTATTATAAAGAGTGTGCCAAAATTCCTGTTGACATCTGGAAATCTTTTTGCTCTTCGGGAGATACAGTGACCTTATATCTCGTGGAAGAAACCGCGGAGCTGGCATCACAGTTAATATCTGAATGCGGAGAATTGACAGAATACATTAAAGAGCTGTTTTTTTGTCTGATGAATAATTCAGAAGAGTGTTTATTCAAATGTTTTGCGACCCTTGCCATATCCATTGACGAGAAGGGTGGATATAGTGGAGATGTCATAAAGATTATTGACAGTATTATTGACCAGATAAATATTGTTGAGAAAACCTTCGAAGAAAAAGTTGGACATAACTTAGAGGTTGAGCGTAAACGTATGGAGGAAATCTATTATTTTCTATTATCTAAGAGCAGCAACAGAAAAGAACAAATGGAAAATAATTTTAAGTATACCGAGAGTGAAGTTAAGGAAGTTACCGAAGAATTAAAGGATTCCCTGGCACAAATTCTTAACTATTCCGGGCAGTCAAAAGAAAAGTCAGAAGAATTCAAACAGGCAATTGTAGATTATATTAATTTAAAAGATAAAATGTCTACAGATGATACGGCAAGAGTGCTTCGCAAAAAGTTAATGGTGCATTTTTATGAGGTATACGAGTTAGTTTTCTTAAAATCCTGTACGGAAAGAGCCATACCTAAGGTTATTGATTTATTCTTAAAATATGCTTATATGGATGAGCGTATGTTGTCGGGTGAGCAACTAAGGGAACTTTATTATATAGACGAAGAGGAAGAAGACTTTGGTTCTTGTCCGGTATATAATATAAAATCCTGGTTGACCTGTATTTTGAAGGGTGAAAAAGAGCCTTCCAAGAATGAATTTGATCAGGATTATGTGGATATGTTAAGAGAGAAGAAAAAACGTGGTGAAATTACGATTGAAGAAGAGAAGCAGGCTCTTGAAAATCCGGTACAAAAAGTATTGTATGAAATGAGGAACATGTTCCGGTATAATCACAGGCTTGTAAACGGACAAATCAGTACCTTTGTACCGTTTCTGTTCGGGGATAACGTTGTGAAAGGTTTTAAGACTCTGTTGGCTACGAAAAGGAAGGTGAATGAAGCTGTTAATGAGCTTCTTGAAATAGACTATTCTATTTTTCACAGGGAGATTTTGTATGTTAATCCGGAGAAAAAAATAGTTAAAGAATATATTATGAAACAGGTGTTTCCGGATATTATCTTATTACCTACCGTAGGTTATAACGGAGTTATGTGGCAGGAAATAACAGGTAAGAGAAAAAGTAATGAAGGTAGATTTATGCTGCCTGTATTTATTGAGGGTTCTTTAAAGGATATCTTGGTAAAACTTTTTGGAAAATTCCGCTGGGAATTATGCAGAACGATTCAAGGAACTGCATGGAATAATATAAAGGAAAAATCTCTAACCTCAGAATATGCTGATTACATACAGTTTTATCGTAAAAATCGTGATTTGTCAGAGGAAATGAAGGAGAAGCTGAAAGCCCAAATTCAAAAGGGAAGAAGTAACTACAGAGAGGTTTTTGTAATAGATTATGAAGCCTGGGTTAAAAGCGAAGCGAATGGTGGCCTGCGTTTGAATAAGGTTGCCAGAGGAATATTAGCTACCTATTGTCCATTTAGCCGGCCTATAAGAGACAGAATAAAGGGACAGCCTTTATTTGCCGATGCTATGGAGCGTAATAACAGAAACAATCTAAAGAAAGTAAAAGATTTGGATTTAAGATATCGTGCTCTGGAAAAAGAAGGAGCAGAGATTACAGAAGAACTCAAAGAAACCTATGTGTTTTATAAGGAATTATAATATACACAAAGACAGCAACAAGGTCTGCCGCTTTTATATCAAGGCAGGTCTTGTTGCTTTTTGGAATGCGTTAACCTGGTTGTTAATGGTATCAGATGGTTTATTTTATAACTTTAAATTGCCCAGACCTTGTACAAATCTCCTGAGAATGGTAAGATAAACAATGTACTATAAGCTAGGGGAAGAAATACAGAAAGACCCGTAAAAACTCATGAGTAAAACAGCACTGGCTGTATAATAAACAGAAAGGCATGGGAGTGAAAGATGGAGCGTTACGAGAACATAGTAAAAATAGAAGAAATCAGGCGTCTAATGGAGCAGAACCAGTATGTAAAGGCAGCTAAGGTACTGGACACCATGGATATAAGCAGAATAAAAACCCTGACGGATTTAAGTATTATCGCTGATGTCTATTCCCAGAATGAGCGTTACGGGGAAGCGATGGAAGTTCTTCTAAAAATATATTCAAAAACAAAAACCAGAAGGGTGTTATACCAGCTGGTAGAGACTTCAATTAAACGCAGAAACGCCAGGGAGGCTGAGGAATACTTAGAAAAGTATGTAAAGATCGCGCCTCAGGATTTTTATCGTTTTGTATTCCGCTACTGTATTGACAAGTTAAACAAAGAATCTTACGAGATATTAATAACATCTCTGGAAAAATTAAAAGAGCATGAATATATTGAAATGTGGGCATATGAGCTTGCTAAGCTATATCATAAAGCAGGATTGAAGGATAAGTGTGTCAGAGAATGCAGTGACATTATATTGTGGTTTGGAGATGGTCTCTATGTGGAAAAAGCTAGATTATTAAAGGCGTACTATGTAGGTGAAATTAATCCGGTTCATATGTTAAAAGCAAAAGAGAAAAAAGAAGCAGAAATGAGATTGGGACTTGATAAAACCAAAGATTACAGTTCCATTCGCAGTCAAATAGACCAGTTTTTAGCTGGGGAGGAGACAGTAGCAACAGCTGCGGCAATCTTAAAACAAGAGGAGGCTTCTGTCAAAGCAGATGTACAGGAATGGAAGACAGATTATACTGGGGAAGAATGGCAGTTGCTGACAGATGTATGGTCTTCCGGGGAACAACAAGAAAAATGGACAGAGGAAGAAATAAAAGAGAATTCGTGGGTTGCTGAGCAGGAAGAAGAACTAACAAAGCAACCTGATGAAGATTCTTACTACCAACCGGAGGAGAATACAGTAACAGTTCAGGAAGTATCTCCGGCTCATGGGTATGGACAGTATGAAGAACCAGTAGAAGATATAGATGCAGAAGAACAGGAAGAACAGGAAGAACTGATAGAAGATACGTATAATCAGCCTGAGCCTGAGAAAGAACTTTTGGATGATTCAAATATCAGGGCAGATGAAAATACTCAGGAGAACAATAATACCCATGTGTACGGACAGCCAGAAAGAGAATGGAGCGACGCTCCATCTGAGGAAGTCAATTCTGCCATTAAGAATACCATTTATAGTGTTTTTGGGGAAGCGGGTTTTGAAGCAGAAAAAGAGCTGGGATATTTTTATCGGTGGGATTATACAAGAGAGCAGATAAAAGGTTGCCTAGAAAGTATATTATCTGATTATACTAATATTAACCATATATTTATAACCGGAGGAGAAAAAACAGGGAAAACAACACTAGCTAAAAAAATATGCAAAGGTCTTCATAGTCTGAATTGGATTAAAAGCAATAAAATTGCAATAATAAGCGGTGAAAGGTTTAATGTCCTGGATATTCAGTCAAAAAAGGATAAACTATATAACAGTTCATTAGTAATTGAAGGGGCCGGAAGCCTTGATATAGCAGGTACAAAAAAATTACTTGATTTATTGTCGGAAATGAAAGAAAATATTCTTGTTATTCTGGAGGATACAGAGGAGACATTAGGTTCCTTTTTAAGTGGGGATAACCATCTTGCAGAATATTTCAAAAACAGCATCCATCTGCCGGAATATTCCGATAGGGATTTAACTGGCTTTGCAGTTGCTTATATATATGGGAAGGATTATTTGTTTACCGAGAGCGTAGAAGAGGCTTTTTTTGAAAAAGTAAAATTAAGAATGGCTGATTTAAAGCCAGAGGAGCGTCTTTTGGCAGTTATAGAGTTTGCCAAGGAAACGAAACAGTCAGCAGATAACCGTTATAAACGAATGCTAACAGAAATCATTGGAAATAGAAACCTTGAATCTGAAGATTTATTGTATATTATGGAGGAAGACTTTACTGCAGGGTGATATTTTATTATTTAGTAGAAGAAACTCAAGATGTGTCTGAACGCTCATCCTGAAACAAGCATTTTTAAATACGCTCTAGCAACGAGATAGTAAATATATTCAGTAATATAGAATATTCACGTATACGACCCGAAGATTGAAGGAAAATAACGAAGAAAGGGTGCCACTGAAACTTCCTTCAATGTAGTAAGAGTGGCAGGAGGTATATTATCCGGTTTCTTAAGAAAGCCGATGTATAATAGGCCTCTATGAGGTGTAATAATGAACAACGAAATTTATGTAATAGGACATGTTAATCCAGACACAGATTCCATCTGTTCTGCCATTGCCTATGCTAGGTTAAAGCAAATGATAACAGGTGGAGAATATAAAGCAAAAAGAGCAGGCCAGATTAATTCTGAAACAAAATTCGTATTAGAACGTTTTGGAGTTAAAACACCAAGCTATTTATCAGACGTACGTACACAGGTCAGGGACATTGAAATACGCCGTACAAAAGGAGTTAATCAAGGAATTTCCTTAAAGATTGCCTGGGCGTATATGAAAGAAAATAATGTAGTAACTCTTCCAATCGTAGATAACAAAAACCATTTGGAAGGTCTTATTACGGTCGGTGACATTGCAAAATCCTATATGGATGTATACGATAACCGCATATTAACAAAGGCTAAGACGCCCTGTATTAATATTGTGGAGACCTTAGAGGGTGAACTAGTTGTTGGGAATGAAGAGGATGTATTTGCAGATGGGAAGGTTTTAATTGCAGCAGCAAATCCTGACCTTATGGAAAATTATATTGAACAAGGAGATATTGTAATCCTTGGAAATAGATACGAGTCACAGTTGTGTGCCATTGAGATGAATGCAAGCTGTATCGTAGTTTGTGATGGTGCAAATGTATCTAAGACGATTACCAAGTTAGCTCAAAATAATAATTGTAAAATTATTAAGACTCCTTATGATACGTTTACAGCTACCAGGTTAATTAACCAGAGCATACCAATCCGCTACTTTATGACAGACCAGGAGCTTTTATATTTTACCAATGATGATTTTATTGAAGATATCAGAGGAATCATGGCAAAAAAAAGGCACAGGGATTTCCCTATCTTAACTAAGGACGGCT
>Ga0160506_100171_pt1 | contig 16218 bp, 11 predicted proteins | sample DID2874_E49MG_FD_108204 | JGI IMG/M metagenome (GOLD analysis project Ga0160506, IMG submission 108204) | Enriched chicken feces microbial communities from UW Madison campus, WI, USA - DID2874_E49 MG | ecosystem: Host-associated > Birds > Digestive system > Large intestine > Fecal | place: USA... | reverse complement strand
TTGTAGGTGGGCCAGTTGGTGATTTTGAACTTTTGCTTTGCCACGGAACGGTCTGCGTTGTCGGGAAGATGCGTGATCTGATCCTTCAACTCAGCAAAAGTTCGATTTATTCAACAAAGCCGTATGTGGTATCTAATATAGTTTTGTTGCCTGACTTAAACCCAGTTCAGCGAAACCGTAGCACTCTGGCAGTAAGTCACGCCGATTCCTTGCTCTTCGATGAAGAACCAGCTCCCACCGAGTTCATTCACAGGAATTGGACGTGCATATGCGATAAGTACATCAGAAAATAAAGTATTCTGCATAACCGTCATGCAATTTTTAGTTGCCAGTTCAAATATCTGAAAAGCGTGCCCCTGAATCGGAGTCTTGTCCATTCAGAAACAGGGAGCAGGCCAGCTACGAGAGCGTTGGTCAAGTATCCAGAACACAGGTAGCCTTTTAATGTCTGAAGAAATCAAAAATACTGCGATCACTGCTGCAGGCTATGTCTATCAAAACAGGCAGGGGCTGAAACTGCTGTGTGACTGGCTAGATGCGCCGACACGCTATACCCGAGTGAAGTTTGAGTGCGACGACGAGGCTGTTGCTCCGACCGGGCTGGATGACATCGTCGCCGAACGCCCTAACCATCTCGTTGACCTCCAGCAGGTGAAATATACTCCTAATCCTGCCGAGCACACCCTGAATTGGGCGTGGATGTTGGAGAGGACCGGAAAGACAGCACGATCGAGGTCGATGTTGCGTAAGTGGTTTGATGCTTTTGTTAAATTGGATTCTGCTCGCGTCGGAGAGCTATCGTTGAAGACCAATCGCCGACCAGATGCCGACATTGAGTCTTGCCTGACTGATGGAAAAATCGATTTATCCAAAGTTCCAGAGCCACGGCGATTAGAGGTTATCGCCGAACTCGGCGACGAAAAGAAATGCGAATTCTTTTTCAAGCAGTTGCAGATTGTTCACAGCGATAAGAGCTTCGAATCACTTGAACACGAGATCGATGCGCGATTGCGCTTGCACGGCACGCCAGAGGGAGTTGCGAACTTAAAAAACGTCGCCTTGAACTGGTCGATTCAGAAAAACTTTCCGCCGCCAGAAGGGTGGATTTCTCTGGAGCAAGTCCGCACTATTCTGCGGGCAATACCGCCGGCCCCCCTGCCGGAAGATTTTGTTGTGCCTCTCGGATATGAGGTGCCTGACGAGACGTTCCACCGTGAATTCGTACGTGACACGGTTGCCGGGGCCGGGCAGACAATCGTGCTCACAGGGCCGCCTGGTCGTGGGAAGAGCACATACTTGAGCGCGATGTGCGAAGTGCTTGCTGAATCAGGGGTTCCCACGGTACGGCACCACTACTTCCTCTCGACGACCGAGCGGGGACGAGACCGTGTGAACAGCTACGTGGTGGAGCAATCGATCGAGGCGCAAGTCAAACGGTTACATCCGGAAGTTGATGCGCCTGGTAGTGACCTGCGGGGCCTCCTCGAAGCGTGCGCAACCTACTACAAGACTAAGGACAAGCCGTTCGTACTGGTTCTGGACGGCCTGGATCATGTCTGGCGCATTAACAGCGCTGATAAACGGCCGCTGGACGATGTGTTCTCCCAGATTATTCCCTGCCCGGATAACATGGTTCTGTTGGTAGGCACTCAGCCGGTCGACGACACTCAACTGCCCAGGGACCTCTTGTCAGTTGCACCTAAGGCTAGTTGGCGAACATTGCCGGCGATGTCCGAGAACGCGGTCCTGTCCTACCTTCACAAGGCGGTTGACGAAGGCAGGCTCTTGATCCGATTCAACGATGAAGATCAGATAGAACGCCAGCTACAGGAAGCTGCGACCGCACTTCGCAATAAGACCAACGGCCACCCACTGCACGTCATCTATGCCACGGCTGAGCTTGAGCACGCAGGACGAGACCTGGATAGCTGGAATATTGAGCGGCTACAGGGTGACATGACCAAAGAGGCAAAGTTCTACTACGCATCGTTGTGGGAAGAGCTGCCACCAAGTCTCAAAGACACGCTGCGATTGGTATGTGCGTTTCCCTTCTTTTGGCCCAAAGCCGCTTTTCTGGAGATCTCCGCTAAGCAGGGCGCTGCGCCGCCAGATGTCGCCAGGGTGGAACATCTGCTGCACTCATCGGCTGCTGGTCTGAAGGTCTTCCATGAGAGTCTGGCGGTTTTTGTACGCTCGACCTCTGACTACGGCGAGCGTATCAAGAACCTGATGCCAGCGGTGGCGATCTGGCTGGAAACTGAGGCGCCACCTTCTCTTCGCGTTAACTGGCTCTGGACGGTCCAGGCAAGGTTGGGTAATCCTGAAAATCTCATTACTGGGCTAACTCGTGACTGGATCATGCTTCGTTTAGAGGAAGGCTATCCAGAATCGCTCTTTGACACGCTGCTATCCGAGGCACTGGTAGCAGCTCTGGAGACCAATGCATTTGCGGACGCATATCGGCTCGCACACCTGCAGTCCCGGATGGTTGGCGGCAGCGAATTTCAGATGCAGAGCGACGACATAGCCCGGCTTGTGTCATTTACCCTGACGCTGACAGCCAATGAGGGGGTTGTTCAAGAGGCTATAGCCTCGCGGCACGAGACAGATATTTTGGACGTGGCAGCTCTCGGCTTAGCCTTGCAAGCACGTGGACAAACTGTACTGGCCGAGACCTGCGGTGAGGAGACCCTGCGTCGTTTTAGAGGTCTTAGCCGCTTCTCTAATCGGTATTCAACCAACGCGGGGGCTGACGAATTCCAGTTTCTGGTCGATGCGTTCACACGCCTTGGTGCCATCGGGGCGACCCCAGAGATGTTTGCCCAGTTAGTTAGAGAAAATAACCCCATTGTATGGATGCCAAGAGCCCGAATGTTGGTTGAGAACGGTTGCCTGGATGACTTGATGGGGGCGGCTGTTTCGCTACAACCTGATTCGGACACGAGTGTTCTAAGTGACTTCTGCGTTCGCGCGGCCGTAACGGCCGGAGTAAGCATCGTCGACCACGATGACTTCAGCAAGCTGACGCGAACCCCTTTTGTTGCAGCGGTGGAAGCGGCCTGTAAGCGGACTTCGAAGCCACTAAATGAGCCTATTCCGGTCGAGTGGCTCAAGGGGAACTATTACGAGCGTAAAGATGATCTGAACACGCTGGTACACCATTGGTTCTTCAGCGGTGTGCACCTGGGCCTGTGCATGAAAGCCGAGGAGCAAATCGACTTCGAGTTCGTACTAGCACCCAGCTACGAGGAAAGGAAGAATATCAGCCGCTTCCTGGATGCTCTCTCTGTGATTGCCGCTCAAGTTGCAGAACGTTGGTGGCAAGGGGAATTTGTAGACTTTCATGAAATATTCGAACTGCTCAAACCAGTCAAGTTCAGGGATTTCAGGCAGGATCACAATGCGAGTTCAGCGGCGAAGGATTTCCGGGCTGGGTTACATCGTGTTGCCTGCGACATTCGACTTGGAAGTTGCCTGCTCTTCAATCGTGACGATGTGACACTTACTGAGGCAACCTTGGCAGCGGCAGCCACATCTGAGTGGTTTGACAGTATATCCTTCCGCACTCAGTATGCGGCAGGATTGCTGACAAGGATGAGTGATGAGGCGGCCGCAGCTTTCGTCCATTCTCAACGCGTCATGCTGGATGCAGATATCCGCGAAGAAACTAGCGTGCATCTGCAGACGCCTCTGCAGTTATGTGGCATCACTTTGGCCCATGGATTAAACGTCAGCGCTCAAGAGCTTTGTAAACAGGTCTGGGAGTTAACGACCGGCTATGGGCACCGTAAAGATCCCACGTTGAGTAACACGGTCGATGCCATTGACTACCTTGTAGATGCATCACCAGATGATGCTCGACGGCTACTCAGTCTGCTTTCGCCACAAATCCATCACGTGCTGGACTACACAGACGGAAAAGGTACTAGGCACCTGCTTGAAGTTGCGGACCATCTGCTGGCAAAACTGAGCCCGATGGCTTTGGTTGTAAAATACGAAGAGCACACACACGCAGGTGAATGGTCGCATGCGGAAAACAGTTTACGGATATATGTGCAACAGGGCGTCAGGGATGGCTGGCCGCTGGATGCGCTTATGCGAACGGGAGTTCATCCTGACGTTCAGGACGCGTTAATACAGCTTGAACGCGATGGTCAGAATGGCGCGGCAGAACGGCTGCGTGTTCTTAGGGAGTATGCTGGCTGGGACATTGGTGTGCTGCAGGGTACGGGTTCATCCAGCAGCGATAACGACAGCAATCCGTACACTGGCGATGTTACCATCTTTTCCCCGGAGCAACTTGATCAGTTGCTGGTAAGTCTCTCAACTAGCTACAACGACAAGAAGAGACTGCTTCGAACCTGGTATGAGCATTGGGATCGCGCTGGTCAGGGCAAACGCTTACTCGCGGTTCTGGATGGTTTGCTGCAGTCAGACGAGGGGCGGCAAAAGGGCATCTTCGATCTGTCTGACCTTGCCTTTGAGACCAAACGCAGGTTGAGCGGCTCGAAAGCTGCGTGGAAATATCTTGTCCAGGCGCAGATTCGAAATGGCGGGTGGATGAGTTTTGTGGAGAGAGAGGAAGATACATGTAAGAGGTTTAACATGGTAGTGAAGTACTTCCCGAGCCGTTGCGATGAGTTCGTTACTGCGACTACCTACGGCTTGTTCGGTGAGCCAGAGCCTCCGCGTGTAGCACCGACGGAGCTGATGGTCTATTTCTATGTGCAACAGAGGCGTGTAGCAGATGCCGTGAAGTTTGCCGAAATGATGGTCAACTGCGTGCGTGAAGACACCCGAACCCTGCCTCTGGAACGCCCACGTTGGGCGACAGAACTTGATGCTTCGATGACAATGGGAAAATGATGGACGACCTAAGTATTCTAATCGCCAGACTCGGCTGTCCATCAACCGCTACAAGATGGTGGACCATGCAGGAACTTGCCGTCCGGCTGGGTGAATCGGCATCGAAAGCTGTAACGGAGGCTGCGTTACTTAGGTTTCTGAGCTCGCGTAAGCTTGAGGCCGAAGTGGTGGAGGCACTTTGCGTCTTCTGGATAGCGGTGCAGATGAATCGTTACAAGGCGAGCCAGAAATTGGCGCAAAGCATTCCTAAACCATCCATCCTCTCTGATCTATTGCTGGAAAGTCTTGGCCTACAGACTGAGACCCCTATAACCGGTCTGGAAGAGGTGACTGAGAGCTTCGCTATTCCACAGGATTTTAACGGTGTTCAAGGAGCGGATCTTCCACGGATTTTTCACACCACTATGGTTAACCTTGAGCGTGATAGCGGCTTCCCATTCGTCCGTCAGATGGCGTTCGAGTGGTCAGTAAACAGCAATGTCTATCCAGATGCTCCTTATCAGGGTGACCCCTGGCATTTTATGAGGCCACTTGGCGACGGGTTCATTGGTCACATCTCTTCCAGGGCTGCCATACGGATGATCTCTGCCTATCTCCGCACGTTGTCAGTTGCTGAAGAGCTCTGGAGCATGCCTTCAGAATTGGCGGAAGAAAAGACTCTGCTGGCATTGCCTGTACACCCAACGCTTGCATTGCTCCGACCTCTACGTCCATCTTGGTTTCCCAACCGAGCTGACTTCGATGGCAATCACAAGGAAATAGATGCCGCTGTGCATAGTCTGATTGAACAAGCCCAAACCGAACGCCCTGGAGACGAGCTGATAGCCTTCACGTCGCCTATCGTAATTTCAACTGAGCGCTGTGTAGAAGTCTCGGTCGTCCGCTGGGAGCAGATAACAGGTGGCTGCATCAAGGATGAGAACCTGGCCGAGCATCTAAAAGACTTTTGGAGTAGCGGGCAAATGCTTCACGGCTATGCACCGGAGCCGCTAAGCACGACGACTGTCCTGATATCGCCCGCCTTTTACTCTGTCGTCGACGAGAGCAGTAGGGCCTGGCCTCTAGCCATGCCGATCGGTATGGACCGTTTGGGCTACTTGCAACATGATCTGTACCCGGAGCGACTCTTATTACCCATTATGCCTGGCTATGACCTGATCGAGGTCATTCCTCGTAACGGGCAATTAGAGGTTAAATCAGATAATGATGTTGTCGCCGATTTTTATTACTGGAATGCGGGCTGGGGACCAGCTCGGCCTATGCAGTTTGATGGTAACTGTGGTACAGCTCTTGTTTCTAAAGGTAAAGCCTATCGAGAACTACCCGATGTGCCAAACCAAGATATTCGGTCGTTCTACTTCTGGCGTGTACGAACACTCCACAGAAAGGGCTCCTATGAACGTTTTGAGGAAACGCTAAGCTTCGGGGTAGTGTTCGTGTGAATGAGTAAATTATAGTCTGGTGGATAGTCAGCATAATAGAAGAGTGAAATGTGTCGAACGTCGTGGGTATATCATGCAGGAAATCACCTTGTTTATATCTGTCCCAGATAATCGCCTTGTGTTCTGGCGTGTAGCCGGTTATTCCTGATTACGACTGGATCATATTCGGGGTCAGGGTCACGCCTTGTACTGTGAGTTCAACGGGGCGATGTAACGCTACCCTTAATCAAGAGGGGACTTGCCATGAAACGAAGAACTGGCTTCATGTTGGGCTGCATATTCTGCCAACCGGCAGACTTCTCAGCGACTTCGGATGGCGTCATCCAGCCCAGTGCAGAATGGGGATGCCTTTGGTTATAGTGTACGCGCCAGGCCTCGATTTTGCACCGTGTATCCTCCAGAGACATGAACCAGTTCTCGTTCAGACATTCCTGTCGCAGCCTGCCATTGAACGACTCCACTGTGGCAGTGTCCATCGGTGTTCCCGGCCGGGAAAAGTCTATACGGATCCCCCGTTTATACACCCATTTGTCCAGCATTTTCCCTGCAAATTCAGAGGCGTTATCGGTTTTCAGCAACTGTGGTAAGGGACGTCTGAACGCAATGGTGTTCAGCATCTCTGCGACCTCCGTTGAGCGCAGATTCTGGCCCACGCAGATCCCCTGACATTCGCGTGTGTAGAGATAAATGACTGTTAGCAGACGTAACCGACGCCCGTCAAATTAGGCGTCAGAAACAAAGCCTATGCCCCAGATATGATTCGGATACAGCTCCTGCTCGCTGTAGAGTCGGTAAATGCGTTTATGATTATCCCGCCAGTCCTCCCGCCTGAGTATGACGTGAACCCTGCGGTAGCCATAGTGAACCCGTGTTTCGGTTATCTCCCTGATACGGAGGCGCAGCGCACTGTCGTCTGCTGCTACAGAACGGTAGTGGAAAGAGGTGCGGCTGACCCGTAGCGCAAAACAGACCTCCGTAGCGTGCCTGCAGGTCCCGGACCCATTCTCGCAGACGCGCCAGCGTCAGTTCTTTTTTGCCAGCACATCCTGCAGCATGGTCTTGTCGAGGCTCAGATCGGCAGCCATTTTCTTCAACCTGAGATTCTCTTCCTCAAGCTGCCGCATACGTTTCAGCTCCGAAGGAAAAATCCCGCCGTATTTCTTGCGCCATGTATAGAACGTGGCATCGGGGCAGATCTCCGACACGGACATTCCCAGTTCAGCCTGCTTCAGGGCAAAAACAATCTGCACTTCGGTGAATCGTGATTTTTTCATCGGCACCACCTCCGTTCAGGGAGTGTAGAACATGCCGGTATTCTATTTCTGAATGGTGCAGGATTTCGGGTCAGGGTCACGGGGCACAACAGCAACATTGAGCTAAAATTACTGGCACAAGTGGACTAAATGATGCAAGATTGAGTCGATGATTTCGCATTGTGAGGTATCAATATGTCTAAATTAATTAATAAATCACATGCTAGGTCAGACGTGAGCTTTCACGTCAATTCCTACGTCAGCCATCAACAACCGGGACGTATTTTTACTCACGAGCAACTGATTGAACGTAAAGGGATTACTGAAGACCAGAGATCGGCTGCGTTAAAGGCATTGAGCCGGATGGTTAGTGAGAAAAAGATTGTTCGAGTGTCTCAAGGTACGTATTACCGGCCAAAAATTAGCCGTTTTGGTAGTCTGCCCATTGAGCCTCGTGAGCTCGTAGTTGCTGTTACCAAGTCTAAGAATGCAACGATAGTTCCGGCTGGTGTTGCGGCTGTGAATGCGCTGGGACTTGATACACAATTACCAATGGTACGCAGTTTTTTTAGTTCAGAGCGTCTTCGTGCAAAGTATAATGTTAAGAATGTAAAGTTTGAGTATAAAGAGTCTCTGCAATATTTTATTGAAAGGTTTAACGTAAAAGATAAAGAGCAACGTACTCAAGCATTACTTTTCTGGAGCGCATTAAACCACATTAGCAGATATGATGCATCTTGTTATAAGGACGATCTGTCTAAGAAGTTCAATAAACTTCTTACACCCCAGACACGAGAATCTTTCTTTAAGTCTCTACCAGTGTCAATGAGATGGGTTGATGAGTTTCTTTTATGAGGTATGATTTTTGGCTAAATTATTTTCGATGCCCCGTGACGAATGGGGCGACGCGTTCAGAACGGCAGAGGGTAGCCATCCGCTTGGTTACCCCGCTTATATTATAGAGAAAGATTTCTGGGTAACTCAGACTCTTCTCGCTATCTATAATCACTTTGCGCCATCTTTATCTGAGAAATCTAAATTTCCATTTATATTTAAAGGCGGGACATCTTTGTCTAAATGCTATGGAATAATTAATCGGATGTCGGAGGATATTGACCTCTCTATAGCTCTAGATTTATTGGGTTGCCAAAGAGTATTGAAGAAAGAAGGCGACAGCCGAGCTAGTCGCAGACGAGATGCCGAGGCTATTGATGAAGTTGCTAAAATTTTTGTAAAAGAAGAGTTTTTTCCAAAAATAAATGAATTATTAACAGCGATGGATGAAAGGATAGTCGTTAAAATTGAGGGGCATGCACCACTCGACATTTCAATCATTTATCCACAATCTCTTGATGAAGATGATTATGGTGGCGCAGTTCAGTCCAGAGTGCTATTAGAGACTGGTGGGCTTTCATTAAATAATCCTGTTGAAATAAAAAATATTAATCACATGCTTGGAGAGTGTATTGAATCACTTAAAGATGAGGAGGTTAATATTGCAGTGCTAGCGTTGCATCCACAGAGAACAATGCTTGAAAAAATATTTGGCATCCATGTTAATCTTACTCAAAATAGAGGGCGACCAAAATACGCCAGACATCTATATGATATAGTTATGCTTCATTCAGTTGACAAAGATTGGTGTAGGGATAAAGATTTATTTTTGGATGGAGTCGATTTTTCAGATGTTCATTATAAAACCCATGAAGTATCATGTAACACTGCAGGGACCGGTCCCATTATCCTTGTGCCAGTTGACGAAGACATGTTTGATTACTATAAAAATGACTGGATTGGAATGGCTGATATGTTTCCTGGTGGTAGTTTGCCGTTTACTTTTGAAGAATTAATTGAAAGAACGAAAACAATTGAATCTGTCATTAATGATGTTTACTTTGACTTAAAAACTAACTAGTTGTTGATGCCAGAAAGTGATGAGTATCGAAGATTTAATTAAGTCAATTCAGTTTAATGGTCGCATCTATTTGACTATGTCGTAATTTATCTATCTATTTACTTGAATCGCCACAGTTATCTCGGTGGCGTCAGTTTGGAGGCCTTCGAACAGGCCTCGTCGTGAGGACACGATATGCCTACGGTTGTGGGGGAAGCCCATGATAATATTGGCTTTCATATTCAACCGGTGGCATATGATCACTAAAGCCATGACAACGCCAACAGTTATAAAAATTTCGATGCAATCAAAAATATCGCTGCGGGCTCCTTACCGCGTTCCGCAGATCTTTTTATTTATTCGTTCGCGTTTCAGTAGCTAGAAAAAGCGTTTTGCAACCGGGTTATCGTGACAGTCACCATGACGGCTCATACTCCCCTCTAGACCGTGTGATTTCAGGAACGACTGCCACTCATAGCTTGTGTCCTGACTGGTGTGATCTGATTGAACAAGCACCTGTTTTTGGGATTACGCCGCCATGCAGCCATCAGAAGCGCGCTCAGGACAATAGCCTTTGTCATCCGGTATACTTACACTAACACGAAGCAGTCAGAAATAGGCATTCGAACTTCCTTATATTAGAAACCAGTCACACGGCTTAATCATCCCTGAGAATTTTTCCTGCAATCTGGGCAGTCTCAACCCTGTCTTCGAGATGGCCAAGTGATCCAGGGTCATAGACAAGTGAAATAAAAATGTTTAGTCAAATCAGATATAAATGCGCAACCGAGATCGAGCCTTTATCGTAGGAGGTTAACTCGTTTGAAGCCACTTCTCACTGTATTTACCTATAGAGCCCGTTAACTTGACCATAACACCAAAGCTAAAAACTTAGAAAAAAGTTAGTAATTAAATATTAATAAAAATCATTAAGTTACTTAAAACTAACTGTTAGTATCATTCAGATATAACGATGGCTGCGTCATCGCCAGGAATCACGAGGCTAAACGGCTGGAGATTCCAATGGGCGCACCCTATTTCAAAGTGAAATCACAGTTTGAGCGCCATCAGGTGGCGGTGTTTAGCAGCAACTATGCCCTATATGGCGATATGTCCCGTCGGGTCATGACAATTCTCGAAGAGCTGGCCCCCGCGGTTTATCAATATTCTATTGATGAAGCGTTCGTGAATTTGACCGGGATCCATCGTTCTGAGGAGCTTGAGTCATTTGGTCGCCATGTGCGTAGTACATTACTCCATTGTACCGGCCTGACGGTGGGGGTGGGGATCGGGCCGACGAAAACGCTGGCTAAGCTGGCTAATTATGCGGCCAAAAGGTGGCCAAAATTCGAGGGCGTGGTCGATCTCTCCTCACCGGTCAGGCAGAAAAAGCTGCTGGAGAAGGTGGTCGTCGGCGAGGTCTGGGGAGTAGGGCGCCGCATCGCGAAAAAGCTCAATGAGATGGGGATCAACACGGCGCTTCAGCTGGCCGAGACGCCCGCTTCGCTTATCCGAAAACATTTCAGCGTCGTGATGGAGCGCACCGTGCGGGAGCTGAGAGGCGAGCCCTGCCTTGAGCAGGAAGAGTATATGCCGACTAAACAGCAAATTATCTGCTCGCGTTCATTCAGTCAGAAGGTGAGCGAATACGAGTCGATGCGCGAAGCCGTATGCAGCCATGCGGTCCGTGCCGCCGAGAAGCTGCGCGCGGAGCATCAGTTCTGCCGCTATGTTTCCGTTTTTGTGAAGACCAGTCCGTTTGCGGGTAATGAAGTCTATTACGGCAATGATGCCGGCACGGAAATCCACATCCCGACCCAGGATAGCCGGGATATCATCGCGGCGGCGCTAAAATGCCTGGACGCCATCTGGCGAGAGGGATACCGATATCAAAAGTGCGGCGTGATGCTGGGCGATTTCTTTAGCCAGGGGGTGGCGCAGTTAGGCCTGTTTGACGACTATCGGCCGCGCGCGAATAGCGAACGGCTGATGACGGTTCTTGATTCTGTTAACCGACGTGAAAAAGGCCGGCTCTGGTTTGCCGGGCAGGGGATAGAGCGCAGCTGGGAGATGAAGCGGCAGATGCTGTCGCCAGCCTACACCACCCGGCTCAGCGATTTGCTGCGGGTGAAACTGTAGGCTGGCATTAAAGGGGGCGACAACCCCTCAGACATATTGCGCGGCGCTTATTGCAGACCCGCCAGTTCATCTGCGGTCAGCGCGAGCGTTTGTGTTGTACCGCTCTCGGCGGATTGCGCTGCCGCTTCCAGCACCGCCATCACGGCGAGCGCCTCTAATGGCGATACCGGATTGTTGATTTTGCCGGTCAGCGCGTCGCGGACGTGAATATAGTACTGGCGCTGATCGCCTCGTGGCGCGCTGATTTCACTGGCGCGCAGGTCTGCGTCAAACACCACCAGGCTATCGTCGTCCGCGCCCCAGCTTTCGCTGCCCGGAACCACGCCCGCCAGCAGCTGGCTCTCCTGCTGGTCAGCGCGTTGTTTGACGGCGCTGCCTTTATCGCCATGGACGGTAAAGCGCGATACGCCACCCGCGACCAGCATGCTGCAGTGCAAAATCACTTTGTGCTGCGGATAGTTCAGCACCACGTGCGCCCAGTCGTTGATCTCCGCGCCTTCACGCAGAGTGGCGATGTTTCCCTGCACCGACTGCGGCAGGCCGAACAGCTGCAGCGCCTGGTCGATCAGATGCGGGCCTAAATCAAACCACAGGCCGCTGCCCGGTACGTTCTGCTCCCGCCAGCGGACGCGTACTTCCGGGCGGAAGCGGTCAAAATGGGATTCAAAATGTTTCACGTTGCCGATGAGCCCCTGTTCGATAACCTGCTTCACTGCCAGATAATCGCTGTCCCAGCGGCGGTTATGGAACACCGACAGCACCCGCTGTTTCTCTTGCGCGAGCGCAATCAGTTCGCGGGCTTCCTGCATATCAAGAGTAAAGGGTTTGTCGACGACGACGTGCTTACCGGCGTTTAAGGCCAGACGGGCAAGCGGAGCATGGGTTGCGTTAGGAGAGGCGATGACCACCAGATCGATATCCGGATGCTGGATGGCCTCTTCAGGCGATGCGATGACGGTGACGTTTGGCAGGTCACGTTTCACTTTCTCTTCATCGCGCGAGGCGACAATCGCCAGATTCAGGCCGTCGACGGACTGGAGCAGCGGAGCATGAAAAGTTTTGCCGACGAAGCCGTAGCCAATCAGGGCAATATTAATGTTCTTACCGTTAGTCATAAGCATCTCCGCGTTCTTAAGCATCAGCGATAGTGAGTTGTATTGAGCCATTATCCTTCAGTTCTTCCCATGGCCGGTCAAGAAAGAGCTGATGGATGTCGGCGAGTCCGGCAACCAGCCAGGGCTCGCAGTGGTTGAGTTTCATATGATCGGCCACCAGCCAATGTTCCGCGCTGGCCGCCAGCATGGCGCGCTTAACTTCGGCGTCCGCTTCCTGGCTGGCGCTGAGGCCGAGATCGGCATGGAGCGCGCAGGCGCCGAGAATAGCGATATCCGCCCGATAGCGTTCCAGCAGCGAAACCGTAGCGCTACCGGCAAACAGGCGCTGCTGCATATCCCATTTTCCCCCCAGCAAAATAAGCTGAATATCCGGACGCGCGCTGAAGTGCTGGGCGATATCCAAAGAGGTGGTGATAACCGTCATTGGGCCCTGTATTTGAGCGGCGACGGCCAACACGGTACTCCCCGCGTCAAGGAACAGCGTGGATCCGCTGGGGATTTTCTCCGCCACCATTTTACCTAAGCGCTGCTTGATATCCGGTAGCAGCGTATTCCTGTTCTGGCGATTCATGATGGAGAGATTGAGCGCGATAGCGCCGCCGTGGTTTTTCTGGGCCAGCCCCTGTTTCTCGAGGTCGCTGAGATCGCGGCGCAGCGTATCTGCAGAAACTTGCAGGTTATCGACCAGCTCACTGATCGTGACCTGGCCTTTTTCGCTAAGAATATCAATTAGATATTTCTGTCTGGCCGTTTTGTGCATAATCTAAACCCGCAAAATGCTGCAATAAATCGCATAATACAGCATTTTGCGCAAAAAGAAATGCGCCGAACGTGATGCCCCACAGAAGGTGACGTTTTGTTGAATGCTTTCGCGGGATGGTTTGTCACTCTCCCATTTCCCCGCCGGGGAGTCCGCCCCTCTGCCAGCCAATAACCGTTGAGAGGAGCAACAAGGCAAGCTATGAATAGTCTAAAATGACACCGAAAAATAACTTGAGTTAATGAGTGTGTTTAGATGAAAATTCAATTCAGCCGTAATAGCGTGGGTTTTTACGATGCTTGATCGTAAGCCAGCTTTAGTGGCGACGCTCCGGCGAGCATAAATATATCCATGTGAATGATATAACGTTTTTGCAATATCTCTTTTTTAGTCAAGGCGAGGGAGGGTAATCCACAACGGGGCGGGTCGATTTTAATTAGCCGGGGCTGATTCGCCGCGCCAGAACGCTATTTCTGCTTAAATTTAGTGGGGCGCCAGTTCTCAGGTCGAAAAATAATGTTTATTTATATCGTGTTTTGTAAAACGACGATAGCGGTACTCTGCGTATCGTTAGCTGTCTGGATAATACTTGATTTACTTTCTTCAGCAGGCTAAGTCGATGTTGAATATCGTCATTAAAAATAATAATCAGTTTTTTAATTTAGGATTGCACTTTATATTACAGGGCCTCTTCCCGGAGTACGCATTATCTACGCAATGTGCCACATCGCTTAATGAACGGATCGTGCAGGATGCTGATGTGGTCGTGCTGGATTTATGCCGCGGAGCAGAATTCGTATGTCATCCCGAGTTGTTAAATCGGAAACCGGGATTGCTGATTGGTTTGGTTGCCAGGCGAAACCGACGGGGAAGAGCCGCTTTGCCGCTCTGTCTGAAAGAGATCGTCTTTGTTGGGCGCGATGAGAAAATCTCTCAGGTTATGGCGAAAATTAAACTCTCATGGATTCTGCCTCCACCGTCAGCGGAAGAAAAATCGGTGTTGCGATGCGAGCGTTGCCCGCAGAGGAAACTATCCCCACAGCAGCGAATTATCGCGGCGGCAATCTATCAGGGGTTAACGGTGAACGCGATTGCCCGAAAACTTTCGCTTTGCAATAAAACGGTTTTTGCACACAAGCGCCTGATTATGTCTAAATTTCATCTACGCAACGATTTAGACCTGCTGCTATTGCTGCGCTATCTGAATAGCGCTAAAGGTCACGGTTAAACTTGCAAAGCGGCAATATCGCTCTATTCTTATTTTGCTTACTAAAATGGAGGAAAAAAGCATGTGTACTCATTTGCATGACAACGCTCGTCAATACGCAGAAGAGAAAAAATGAACGGCTCCTGCTAGCCTGCCCTCCCGTCAGCCCAGCGTCTGGCGGCGGCTAATAATGCAGGTTAGACACAGTATTGCAAAGTACATCCACAACCCGCCGCCGGCGGGTTCTTTTTTTCAGACTCCTCGCTTTTCGCCAGTGAATTCAGCAGCATGCCCTGATTAGCTCTTGCGTAACCGTCGCGTAAGGCTAGACTACGGAAATGTGCATGAGTTAACGGAGATCCAGTAGACGCCATTAAGGGATCGGAACCGAACGTGCCGTATGCCGTTTTTGCATGAGTGTTCGACGGGCAGGGCGGCGTAAAGCCGTGCGACGATATCGACTCCATTGATAAAGAGCATCCTTGCTGGCTGCATCTCAACTATACCCATGTTGATAGCGCGGAATGGCTGGCATCAACGCCGCTGCTGCCCAATAACGTGCGCGATGCGCTGGCCGGCGAGAGCACTCGCCCGCGAGTGACGAGAATTGGCGATGGGGCATTAATCACGCTGCGCTGTATTAACGGCAGTACCGATGAGCGCCCGGACCAGCTGGTCGCGATGCGTCTTTATATGGACGAGCGTTTGATTGTCTCCACCCGGCAGCGCAAAGTCCTGGCGCTGGATGATGTGCTCGGCGATTTGCGTGAGGGCAACGGCCCGATTGACGGCGGCGGCTGGCTGGTGGATGTTTGCGATGCGCTAACCGATCACGCCAGCGAGTTTATCGAGCAGCTTCACGACCGGATTATCGATCTGGAAGATGATTTATTGGATCAGCAGGTCCCACCGCGCGGTTTCCTCGCGCTGTTACGTAAACAGCTTATCGTCATGCGCCGCTATATGGCGCCGCAGCGTGATGTGTATGCAAGGCTTGCCAGCGAGCGTCTGCCGTGGATGACGGACGACCATCGGCGACGGATGCAGGATATTGCCGAACGTCTGGGGCGAGGTCTGGATGAGATTGATAGCTGCATCGCCCGCACGGCGATTATGAGCGATGAAATCGCGCAAATTATGCAGGAGTCGCTATCACGTAGAACCTATACGATGTCGCTGATGGCCATGGTTTTTCTACCCAGCACTTTTTTAACCGGACTCTTTGGCGTCAACCTCGGCGGCATTCCCGGCAATAGCTGGCATATGGGTTTTTCTATTTTCTGCATAATGTTAGTCGTTCTCATTGGGGGTGTTACATGGTGGTTGCATCGTAGTAAATGGTTGTAAAGAATCGCCTTTTGGCGCGGTGATGATGATGAAAACCCGGCAATGTTTGAGCGAAATCAATAAACCGTCTATCCATTCAGGGCAATATCTCTCTCGCAGGTGAATGCAACGTCAAGCGATGGGCGTTGCGCTCCATATTGTCTTACTTCCTTTTTTGAATTACTGCATAGCACAATTGATTCGTACGACGCCGAC
>Ga0160506_100167_pt1 | contig 16316 bp, 16 predicted proteins | sample DID2874_E49MG_FD_108204 | JGI IMG/M metagenome (GOLD analysis project Ga0160506, IMG submission 108204) | Enriched chicken feces microbial communities from UW Madison campus, WI, USA - DID2874_E49 MG | ecosystem: Host-associated > Birds > Digestive system > Large intestine > Fecal | place: USA... | reverse complement strand
GACGGCAAAAACTGACGTTCCGCCACCACCGGTCAGGCCGATGACGTGGGGCGGGCTTGCCGTCTGGACAGATTCATTACTTGACGCGCTGGATACCTGCAACGCCGATAAGGCGGGCATTCGTGAGCTGGAACTACGGCGTATAGCCAGGGGGATAAAATGAAAAAAGCCGAACTGCTGCGCGCTGCGCTTATCGCTGGCAACACCTGGTGCAAAGCCAACCCGGAACAAATCACGGTCTGGGTGGAGAAAGGGCACATCCAGATCGAAGCGACCGGCGAAGCGTCATTCATGTATCACTACACCATTCAGGTGCTGGCGATGGACTTTCCCAGCCAGGTGGCTGATATCATGCTGCCGCTGCTGGCGTGGGTGTGGCAGCAACAGCCGGATCTGCTGCTGAATCCCGACAATAACCGCAAGGTGGAATTTGACGCCGATATCGTCAATGACGACGTCGCCGACATTCTGTTTAAGGTGCCGGTCTGGGAGCGCGTCATAGTGACAAATGACGCATTCGGCACGCCGAGGGCGGAGCACCTCGCCGAGTCCCGCCCGCGCTTCAACGGTGGCGAGTGGGAGACGGTCTTTGATCCGGAGTCAGGGGGATCGCTGACATGAGTCATGATGATGCGCTGTTCAGTCAGCTTGATGCAGTATTTGCGGCCATTCTGTCGGGCATGTCTCCGGCAGGTCGCCAGCGTACCGCACGCAGCGTCGGGACGATGCTGCGCCGGAGCCAGAGCCAGCGCATCGGCAGGCAGGAAGCACCGGATGGCTCAAAGTTCCCGTCCCGACGTCGTCGTGTGTTGCGTTCACAGGCAGGGATCGGCTTTGTCTGGCAGGGTGAAAACCGTCGCCTGCGTAACTGGCGGGCCGTTCGTGGTCATCGCGGTCGCATGCTGACCGGCTTTGATGAGGAGCGTGGCGCAGTTCGCTCCTTCTATCGCGAAGACATTGAGCGGTATCTCGATATCAACTTTAACGAGACGCGCCGCAATACCACTAAAGCCGATCCGATGTTCCGGCGTTTACGTACCGCGCGTTTTCTGAAAACCCGCGCCACCGCTGACGGTGCAGAGGTGGGGTATTCCGGTGTGGCTGCGCGCATCGCCCGCGTCCATCAGCTTGGCCTGCGCGACAAAATCAACGACAGCGGCGCAATGGCAACCTATCCCCGCCGTGAGCTGCTGGGCCTGAGCAAGGCCGACCGCATGGCGATAGCCCGCCAGGTGATTGACTCGCTGGGGGTACGCTGATGGGAATTGTTGAACTGCTTCGCCTGCTGGAGAACATTGCGCGCACTGGCACGGTGACGGAGATTGACGAGAAAAACTGGCGCGTACGCGTGCAGAGCGGCGGACTGGAAACCACCTGGCTGCGCTGGACGGCGCAGCGGGCAGGGGCGTTTAAGGTCTGGGTGCCACCATCCATCGGCGAGCAGGTCTGGTTCCTGTGTCTGGGTGGTAATACCGACGTCGCATTCATCGGCGGCAGTCTGTACAGCGACGACAATCCGGCGCCGGGCGTATCACGTAACGAGATGATAGTGACAGCGCCGGACGGTGCGATGTTTTGTTATGACGCGGAGGCGGGCGCGTTGCAGGTGAAGGGGATTAAATCTGCCGTGGTTGAGGCATCAGTCAAAATCACGCTGGACACGCCGGAGGTGGAGTGCACCAACCTGCTGACCACTAAAAGTCTGAACGTCACCGAAGGCGGTGAGATGCGCGGTGATATCACTCACACCGATGGGGCGCTCACCTCTAACGGTGTACAGGTGGATGACCACGATCACGGCGCCGTCGAGCGTGGCGGAAGCTGGACGGAGGGCACGCGATGACAGAGCGCTATCGCGGGATGAATGCCGCAGGTACCGGCACCCTGACCGACGAGGATCATGTGTGGCAGTCGGTTAACGACATTCTGCTGACGCCGGTCGGCAGTCGCCTGATGCGCCGCAACTACGGTTCGCTGTGCCCTGACCTTATCGACAGCCCGCAAAACGATGTCACCCGCCTGCAACTGATGAGCGCGGCGGTGATTGCGCTGGCGGCATGGGAGCCGCGAATTGTGCTCGATACCATCAATGTAACGTACTCCGATAGTGGCGTCGTGACTGCCGAGCTATCCGGCATGCTGACCGAGACTATGGAAAAAAGCACCCGCGCGGTGACGTTAAGGGGTAATACCGATGCCGACAATTGACCTGTCACAGCTACCCGTGCCGACCATTATCGAGGCGCTGGACTTCGAAACCATTCTTACCGACGTAAAAGCGGTGATGGTAGCAGCTTTTCCGGAGGATCAGCAGGCATCAGTTGCGGCGGCACTGACGCTGGAATCTGAGCCGCTCACCATCATAGCTCAGGCGATGGCGTACCGTGAACTACTGCTGCGCCAGCGCATCAATGAGGGTGCAGCAGCCTGCATGCTCAGTCATGCGACCGGCGATGACCTGGACAATATCGCCGCCAACCTGGACACGGAACGCCTGGTTATCACCGAAGCCACCGACACCGCAGACGCGGTCACGGAAAGCGATGAGGCCCTGCGCCTGCGCGCGCAGGCTGCATTTGAGGGGATGAGCGTTGCCGGGCCGTCGGCGGCGTATGAGTATTTTGCGCGCAGCGCCAGCGGCCAGGTCTCTGACGCTCGGGCAACCAGCCCGTCACCGGCGGAAGTGGTGGTCGCGGTATTGTCTACAGAAGGCGATGGCACTGCGTCGGCGGCACTCCTGGCCGCTGTTGCTGCCGCCGTCAATGACGAAGAGGTGCGCCCCCTGGGCGACAGGGTGACAGTACAAAGTGCAGAGATCATACCGTACACGATTGACGCCACGCTTTACCTGTATCCCGGCCCGGAGTCGGAGCCGATTATTAACGCAGCGATGGCATCACTCCAGGCGTTTCTTGCGGATAACGATAAGAAAATTGGCCGCGATATTGTGCGATCCGCTATTTCGGCTGCCCTGCATGTTCAGGGCGTGCAGCGCGTGGTGATTAACACACCGGCCGCCGACCTTCAGATCGATAACACCCAGGCGGCACGCAATACCGGCTACACCGTGGACAATGGCGGGACAGATGAATAGCTCCCTTCTCCCTCCCTCGTCAACGGGATGGATGCGCAGCGCTGAAGGAGCAGCAGCCAGACTGTCAGCTATTACGGTAGCCCTTCGCACGCTCTGGACGCCGACCGCCTGCCCGGTTGATTTGCTACCGTATCTGGCGTGGGCGCTGTCAGTGGATCGATGGGATAAGGACTGGCCGGCGGCGAGAAAAATTGCAGCCATTCAGCGATCCTACTGGCTGCATCGCCGGAAGGGCACCCGTGGAGCGGTGCGTCGGGTGATCGAAGATATGGGGTTTTCTGCCACGTTTGCGGAGTGGTTCGACGTCGGCGACGAGCCGGGAACATTCAGGCTAGAAGTGGATGTTAATGATGTCGGGAGCACCCCTAAAACGCTGGATGAATTAAACCGATTGATCAGTGACGCGAAGCCGGTAAGCCGACACCTGTCGCAGCTGACCATTGCAACCAGTTCCCGTGGTATCGGGTGGGTGGGCGCGGCAATATTTGACGGCGAAATAACTACTGTATATCCACGTGGGTATATCGCAGATGACAGCATTTATTACGACGCCGCTGCGTTTTATAGCGGTAATTACCATTTCAAAGAGATATGAATATGCCAGATATTATTGAATCCGGAAAATGGGGAAGCAGTATCCCGTTAATTACCCGCACTGACAGGGTGGAGGGGGGTAAATCAGGACTTGTAAATATACAAACGGAGATTCTGGCGAACCGCACGCAATATCTGAAATGGATTTCCGAGTCATTGCAAAATGCAATTTATATCGGTGGAAGCGGTGTTGCACTCTATTCTACCGAGGGAGTATTGCGCCAGTCGATTCCCGATGAAGGAAAATACCTGGCTATAGATCAGTCTACCGGACGATATTACGTCTGGGATACGTCCGTTATTCCCTTACAGGATGAGACAACAGCATATCTTGCGAGGATGACTACGCAGCCCACAGCCATTCAGAAAGCGGCCATAAACCGCCTCTACTATGACCTGAAACGGGCGGGTATCCTGTCAAAACTTGATGGTCTCTGGCTTGGTATCAGTACGAGCCGCACTGATGCCCGGTTAAATCTGGCCGGAAACTCACTGACGCTTACCGAGCATGGTGACATCTCCTTTAATGCCACATCCGGGTGGACATTTCACGGCAGTGACTGGCTGGATACGGGGCTTAATCCCGGCGCAGCGACGGTGCATTATGGCAGGGACAGCGCATCGTTTGGCGCGCTCGTTGCTGGCGCATCAAACTCCGGGGTATTTATGGGGGCCTTTGATGGTGTTTCCGGGCTGACACTTTCCCGAACCGATAACATACTCAATGGCCGGATTAATAATAACCAGCTTTTGTCCGGTGCAATTTCGCCGACCGGAACAACCTTATTTTCGGTTTCCAGAACAGGTAAAAATGATGCTGTGCTTTATTGCGGAAATGAAGTGGTGGAGCGCAATCAGGTATCGTCCCTGAATCTCATCAATTCATCTGTCAGCATCGGGCGCGCTCAGGATGCCTCCGGGTGGTACACAAGCGCTAATATATGCGCGGCATTTGCCGGGGCCGGACTCAGCGAGACAGAAATGTTTGCACTGAATGACGCCGTTCAGCGCTATATCCACTCATTCCGTCAGACAGTTGCATCCGGCGCATGGGTGCAAACCCCTTTCTCACTGCTCAGCCCTGACTCAGTAGAAAGTATTTCATCTGGCATTGTTGACAGGAAGACCACATTACTCAGCAATGCGATAATTGCCTACGACCAGTATGGCGATATTGCCAGAACAACAGCTGACTCGACGGGCATTCGTGCACTGGATGAATCGACGGGGGTAATTTATGAACCGTCTGATATTCCCGATGCCGTCCTTGGTGAAACCACGGCATTCATTGCCAGAATGACAACCAGACCGGATGCCGTGCAACAGGTGGCGCTGAATCAGCTGATTTATTTGCTCAAAAAAGACGGCGTCTGGGACGCGCTGGAGGGGCTGTGGCTTGGCGTCAGCACGAGTTATGCTGATTCATTGCTGAACGTGGTTAAAAATAAATTTAACCTGACCAGCGATAATGCCCCTTCCTGGAATCAGTCCGGTGGGTGGACGTTCTCCCGCTCAGGTATGACCTGGCTGGATACGGGGTTTAATCCCTCACTTGCCGCAGGAAAGTTCGCCCTTGAGGATGCCTCCTTTGGTGCATTGCTTTTTCCCCCGGCAGGAATGACGGCAACAGGTCACATCATGGGGGCATTCAATGGCACCGACGGGATGGCGCTGGCTCCGCGCCCGTCACAGGCAACCAGCAGCCCGATGGCGGTACGACTGAACCAGGGTAAAGCCTACATGCCGGGTGATTACCCTGTCGCCAATGCTGTATACGGGGTTTCCCGTCTCAATGGGGAGCTTGCCGTATATCGTGAAGGTCTCCTGCTGGGGTCAACGACGCAGGCAGCGACAGCCCTGACAAATTCGAATGTGTTGCTGGGATGCTCTCAGAAAACAACCGGGTATCATATGTTTGACGGCGCTATCGGTGCTGCATGGGTGGGGGCGTCCCTCACCGCAAAACAGATGCTGACCCTGACCAATGCCATCAGGCGCTATAACGATGTATTCCGCAGTCGTATATCCCCGGACGCTTCCTGGTGGTCGCCGACTGACCGGCGGATGTATTCGCAGGCCGATATCATTGCTATTGCCGGGAGCAGAGCAGGAAGCTCAGCACTTGAACCGCCCGCCTCCGAGGCCACCGTGACCGCCGATATCAGCCTGGCACTCAGTGAACAGGGGCAGACGTACCGGGGCGGGTATATCGAAATTCAGCCTGATTCGTTTATCGGCGGAACCGAACCAGCGACCGACAGTACCACAGAGCTGTGGGGGTTCCCGCACTCGCTTACCCTGTCAGAGCAGAACCGCCTGCGAAGCATGATGCTGCCCGGCAACGGGTACGGTATTCATTATATTCGCCTCCCCCTCGGCTTTGCCTATCGTGGTTTTCGCAACATCGATACCGCGACAGGGCTGGCGAAAAATATCGGTGAGCGGTATGCGGGGCAAAATGCCGGCCTGAAAAGACTGATGGCTAACATTGTTGATGCGGGGGGCGGTCTGGCGCCGGAGTACTGGTGTCCTGCACCCTACTGGATGACCAACGGCAAATACGCGGGTACACCGTCAGCGTATAACCAGCCGTGGGCCGGGGGGGCGTATCCCCGTAAAACGACCCTGGATTCAATTAAAGGGTCAGACCCGGAGCAGTACGCGGCGCAAATCGACGCGATGTCAGATGCAATGCTGAATGACTTCGAATACCTGCATCAGAATGTTGGCCCGGTGCGTATGTATGGCCTGCAGAATGAACCGCAGTACGGCCACGAGTTGTATGGCGTGTGCAAATACACCGACCGCGTATACAGCGACCTGCTGGCAGCACTGCAGCCGAAAATCGCAGCCAGCGCAATTCTGTCGGAATGGGAAGGCCAGGCAAACACCACGTTATTGCACGTAGCCTCTGATAACGACTGGCATATTGGCCAAACCTATATCGACGCCCACCCTGAAACCATCTGGGGATACAGCCATCACAATATTACCGCCATTGCCACGGACGCCGACTGGTTAAAGTCTTCGACGTTTATTAACCAGAAAGGGGGCAAGAAAAATGTTTTCGTGAACGAAACGGAATATATGCACCCGGAAAACAGCAGCAACGCCTGGAAGTGCGCCAACAATATGTTAAGGGATGTTCATAACCTGACGTTTGGCGGTGCGGAAGTTGTCATGCCTGTTATTCACCTTTGCAAACAGCTGGGAGAAAGTACCAGTTACACCTCAAACACTGACGGCTACGCCATTATGCGCTGTAACCTCCCTCAGAAGTATGGCGTCGCTCCCGGCGCGTCAGGTAATGAGGATTTCATCGGCTACGGTGGTTTTGGTGAAAATGCCTGGAACTATAACGCTTATCGTCTGACGGCTGACAACCTGCCTGTAGGCTCCATTCGCGTGGGAGGTCAGCCGACGATATCGACAGCGGGAATTGGTGTTGCGGCATTCAGGGCGGGAGGAAAGCTAAAACTCTTCCTGGTTAACCGTAACGCTGGTGCGGCAGCAATCACTGTGTCACTTGGAGCAGCCAAAACCCTGACGGGCAGACATTATGACCTGTCACATGCCGGTGATGCTCTGACGTCCAGAACCGGCAGCGCCATTACATTTGTGCTACCTGCATACAGCGGCCAGTGCTGGTCTGAAAAATAAGGGGCTAACGTGAGCGAATATGCAACGTATTTAACAGAGTACGGTTTAGCCAGAATGGCAGCGGCAGCACTCACTGGCGAAACTGTGGACTTTGCTGAAATGGGTGTTGGTGATGGTGGCGGGGTCGGGTTAACCCCTGATGCAGCCAGAAGTCAGTTAATTAACGAGTTATACCGCGCCCCGTTAAATCGCGTGGTGATAGCTGACCAGGCGGCAAACATTATCCGTACAGAGATGATAATGATGCCGCAGGTTGGCGGCTTCTGGCTACGCGAGGCCGCGCTTTATGACAGCAAAGGCTTATGTCTGGCGGTTGCCAGCCTGCCACCATCCTATAAGCCATTACTGGCTCAGGGTTCTGGCCGATTACAGGCCGTCAATATGTGGATTGCGGTCAGCAATACGGCAAATGTGGAGCTGAAAACTGACCCTACGGTTATCCTTGCTTCAGTTGATGAGGTGAACAAAGCCAGGGATGAGGCAAAAGATTATGCTGATAAGATTGTGGGAGACCTCGATAGTGATATTCAGAAGGCAATTTCTGACGCCATAACGGCAGCGCGGCGTGAGTTCTGGGAGGAGGAAAACCCGGTCGGCACGGTGAAGTTTTATGCGCAGAATGTTAACCCTAACGAGCGTTATCCATGGTCACAATGGGTGTACACCGGCGAAAATAAATCAATTCGCGTCGGCAAGGCTGATGGTTCGGACGTCGGGCAGACCGGCGGCGGCGATACCGTCACGCTTCAGAAGGCTAACCTTCCCGCCGTGCAGATTGATGTGAGCGGCGAAACCAGTGAGCAGGAAGAAAAGACGCTGACAACAACGGAAAACGGAGCGCATAACCATCAGGGCGGTGACGGTGCACCGGGTGAACAGTGGCGGGAAGGGACACACGGCACGGATAACCAGAAGGATGCTAATTTTAACCTGACCAGTGATGCGCCAGCGCACTCGCATGACGTTACTATCCCACCGCATAAGCACTCGACAACCGGCAAAACTGACAACCTCGGCGAGGGTAAATCGTTCAGCGTGGTTGAAGCGCACACTCTGCTGATGTGCTGGGCGCGGGTGGCGTGAGTATCGAGTACCGTCAAAATTAACCGTGCTGCAGCACGGTCAGAAATGGCGATGCTTGCCGGTATAAAAAAGCCCCTCGATGAGGGGCTTTTTGCTGGTTAAAGCAGGCTACTGAGGGAGTTTGATACCGAGTTAACGGCTTTGGTTGCGCTGGTTTTGAGATCATCCAGCACGTCACTGACTGACGACGTCTGTAGCTTCTCGCGGAAATCTGCATCCGCGCGACTGAGGCTGATCGTGAACTCAATCTTCTTGGGGTTGCCGTAGCGATCAAATTCCGTCTTTCCCCGCTCCAGCCGCGTCATGACGTACATTCCGTAAATCTGCCCGTCACCTTCAATCAGCGGCCAGGGACGACCGGCAAAGCCGATGGTCTCCAGCGCTGAAAGCGACCACCGCCCGCCGGTGATTTCCGGATAGAGCACACCGTCAAGGGTGATCGTATCGTCACCCGGCCCGATATACTGCCAGGCCGCCGACTGATTAACCCGGTCATTTTTAACGTGTCGCCACTCCTGCGAGTGCCGAAGCTGCTGATATGGGACGGTGCGCAGCGTAAAAACAAACATCCCGAATACCATCATCATAGTGATAATCCCCTTTATTCCCGATCGCGGTATGAACCACGGTTAGCTTTGCGGGTGCTGGCCATCGCATCGCGCACAGCGTTGCGAACCATTTTTTCAAGCTCCTGATCCGAGCGTTTGCCGACGTCGTTAAAGACCAGCTGGAAGAACGGTGCAGCACCCGACGAGGCAGCGACCGGCGCAGATGTTGCCCCCTGTGTCGCCGTCGGTACCGACAGCACGCCGCCGGCCGCAGCCGCAGACACGCGAGGCACAGGCTGCGGAATAACCCGCGCCTCCTGATAGGCACCACGCAGCGCCAGTGCGCGCGGCAGGTTTTTAAAGACAATATCGCCGGGGCCGATTTTCTTCGTATTGTTGGCCGTCGCCTTCGTGTTATCTGCGATGCTGTTCAGGCGCCGCAGCGTGCCGTTATCTTCCCCTAACGGCGTACTAGATTTTGTGGATGTTGAGGATGGCTTCCATTCTTTTTTAACCATCTTTTTCTGTTTGGGGTCCCATTCCCACATAACAGGAGACCAGCCCCATTCCTTTTGAACCATTTTTTTCTGTTTAGGATCCCACTCCCATGATGTCGGAGCCTTTGGCGAAAGATTGCTTACTTTTGCTTTTGCAGCTTCAAGCGCAGATGGAATCAAACCCAACTTTTCAAGCAGAAGACTGACGCCTTCCGTCAACAATCTAAGCGGAGTAAAGAGCAAGTTAAGCGATGAACCCAGCACCTCTCCAAATTCCTTGCCGGCATTAGCGCATTTGTCTAAAGCATTGCGAGAGTAATCAATTGGGGAAAATAACCGACGAAACCAACTCCATAGTCGGGAAACTCCATTCGCTATTGAATCAAAGACCGGATATAAAAAAGAAAATGACTGAATAAGAGGCGAAAGACCGCGAAGAATTCCATCAAATAGACCAGAGAAAAAAGCTTTAATAGGTTCCCAGAATTTCCATACCAACAGCCCAGCCGCGACAAATGCAGCAGCAATTAGCCCTGGAATACCAAACACAGAAGCGAGAATCACCTTTAAACCAGAGAGAGAAAGACTTAGCGCGGAGATACTGCTTGTTGCTGTGATGGAGGATAGCCCCAACATACCTATCGCAAGCCTAAGCTTTGCAAATGGGCCAAGAATGAAACTTGCCGCAAGGCTTGCCACGCCGATAATGCCCGCAAGAACAGTAAGCGCCCCCGCGATGAGTATTATTGCTTTTGTTAGTCGGGGATTTTCTTTGGCCCATTCACTCGATGCCGTAATTGCATTACTTAAACTTTGCGTTAATTTGCGAAGGGGCCCATCAATGGTCTCTTCAATCTGAATGCGAAAACCTTCCCAGGCGCTGTCGAGGTTTTTTAGATCGCCGCTCAGGTTATCAGCCATTTTTTTAGCGACGGCGGATGCCTCTCCTCCAGCACCTTTCAGTTCACGAACGAGTTTTTGCAGCTCCCCGCTTCCCGCGCCCGCAACCAGCGTTTGCAGACCAACAAAAGCCTCCTCCCCTGCGATATCTTTAAAGAAACCGACCTGGTCAACCTGCCCATATTTTTTAGTCGCCTTGTAGAGGTCAAGAAGAATAGTTTCTACTGGTCGCATTTTGCCGCTGGCGTCTGATACCGATACGCCGAGTTGTTTTAGTGCTTTTGCTGCTCCCGCAGTGGGGGAGGCGAGACGAGCCAGTGAAGAACGCATGGCAGTACCGGCATCACTACCACGAAGGCCATTATTAGCCAGAATACCCGCCATCCCGGCAGCCTCTTCCAGGCTGATACCTAGCTTTGATGCTACTGGCCCGGCGTATTTCATTGTATCGCCAAGGCTTCGTAAATCAGTATTCGTGCGGGTAAATGCCGCTGTCAGCACGTCACTGACGCGATCCATCTCTCCTGCCGGGAGGGTAAATTGAGAAAGGATGTTTGAGCCAATATCAGCACTTTCACCCAGATCCATCCCACCGGCCAGCGCCATATTGAGCACGCCGGGTAAGGCCGCCTGGATTGATTGCGGCGTGAAGCCAGCCATGGCAAGAAACGCCTGACCGCTCGCTGCGTCGCGGGTGGTAAATGCCGTTTCCGCGCCAAGCTTTTTCGCCTGCGCACGCAATGCTGCGAGTTGAGAGTCACCTTTATCAAGCCGTGTCAGTGCCTGAACGCGCGACATTTCCTCATCAAAGCCAACAGCAGGAGCCAGAAAGCGCCCGCCGGTATATCCGGCAGCAGTTGCGCCAGCAATTGCCATGGTGCCGCCGCCGCGAAGTCTCGCACCGGTTTCCTTCGCCTTTTCATAGCCTGCCTGCGCGCGTGTGACCGCCGCCAGGCGCTGCCGTTCGCGCTCAAGAGCCTGGCTGTACTGCTCGGTTCGCCGGATGGCAGATTGCACTGCGCCACTACCGGCGGTGAGGTTAACGCCGTGCTGGCGCACCGCCTGTCCGGCTGCACGTAGTTGGGTGGTCTGCTTGTTGTAGGTGTCCGTCAGCCGCGAGAGCTTGTTGCGCAGCGTTTCAAGCCGCGTTGTCTGCGCTTCGGTAAGCTGCCCGCCTTCACGTTGCTTCTGGTTAAGGCCATCAAAGGCGCGCTGGGTATTTCTGAGCTTCAGCGCCGTATCGTTAGCCTGTGCACGCAGCCTGTCGAAAGACGATGCGCTTTTTTCCAGATCTTTAATGGAAGACTGTGTTTTTTTGAGGGAGTCGGAAAGGCCGCCAATAGCTTTACTGGCGGCACTGACCGGGCGGGTGAGCTTATCAATGGCACTGAACGCAACGCGAATACTAAGATCCATCGTCGTCATCCTCCTGTTCATGGTTGCCGCTTCTGATGGCCGCCTTCGCGCCAGGCCATCAGCTCGCGCAGCTCCATGCCGTACATCTCGGAGGGCGGCCAGTGAAAAATAACTGCAATGTCGGCGATCAGATCGTCGACGTCAGAAAATACCGCCTCTCTTATTCGCTCTCCGCCTCCGCCGCGTTCGGTACGGACGGCGCCGGTTTCGTCAAAAAAGGCGTAATCTCTTCGCAGATGGCGGTAAAGTCACCGGTTGCCATAGTGCCAACATCAGAGGTGGTCAGTGATGGTGTGGTGACGCGAGTCAGCAGCGTAGAGACCGCATCGAAATCGAAGTTCAGTACATCAACCAGACGCAGGCCGCGCAGGGAGCCGGCCTGTTTGATATTCTCGTTGATGGTGATAGTAGTAATTTCCTGATCGCCGCGCTTAATCGGCTTACTGAGAATAATGGACATAACAGTTTCTCCGGGCGGCACACCGGCCGCCATAAAGGTGAGTAAGAAGGGTTATCAGCCGCCGAGGCCCAGCGCCGACATAATGCGATCCGGATAGAGATTCTGACCGTTCCGCTTGTAGATAAAGTTCAGCAGGTCGATTTCCAGCAATGGCTTATCGTCCACCGACAGCTTGTAGTAGGTGTTTTTGATGGCGTAGGTGTGGTTGGTATCATCACCCTGCTTGGCATCACCTGGATCGATTTCGGTGATACGCCCGCGCATCTCAACTTCCAGCAGTGAGCTGGTACCGCCGCTGTAAATCTCGCCGACAAAGCGCAGGCGCATTTCGTCGATATCACCGCCGTATTTCAGAATTAGCTCTTCGACCACACCGCCAACAACCATTGACGCATCGAGCGCCCCGGAATCCAGACCCAGATCGACAGCCACCGCACCCACCATACCGCCGCCCTGGTAATCTTCGGTCTTACGGGTCACTTTCGGTAGCGTCACGCTGGGGACTTTGCCGATATGGTTCACGCCGTCCACAAAGACGGTGAACAGCCGGAGTTTTTTCGGAATAGCCACTATTCACCTCCCAGCGATGCAAAAGCGGATTCGTAATACTGATCGGTGAATGTCTGAATCATCGTCAGATCTTCCAGCGGTGGCACCGGGCTGTAGTTGTAGCGAACGATAGCTTTACCCTGGCGAATGCCTGTTACCGGGTTATCAACGACGTCATACCAGCAGGCCGCGCCAATCAGCTTGCCAGCCGTGACCAGCGCCTGAAGTTTGGCGTTAATCCCGCTCACCACGTCTTTCACGTTCGCAGGGGTCAGCGGGGTATCCACGGTAGTGAACTGCGCTTCTGCGATGCTGTCTGCCAGAATCTGCGCGGTTCGCGTGTATACCTCGAAAATGAATTCTTCGGTGTCGGTGGTGCGGTTGCCCCAGAAGCGGAAGCCATCGCGCTTAATCAGCGTGGTGATCTCGTTGGCGTTCAGTTCGTTGGCGTCAGAGTCTTCCGCCTGCAACGCCCAGAACACGTCCTTCGCAATCCCCAGCACGTTTTTGACCGGCACGTTAGACAGTGATTTATGCCAGCCCTGCTCGCTGTCGATTAGCGCCCGCAGACCCAGCGCATAAGCCACGGCCGGGAATTCTTCATTCACACCAGTAAGTGGGTTATAGGCGATGAAGTTCGGCCAGATCAGCATTCCTTCGCGCTCAGCAAACGTTTCGCGGTAGGTCTTCGCCTCCGCAATGGTGTCGCAGCCATCGCAGTAGCTGTATGAGAACGCCCGCAGCTGCTTCGCGATAACCCGCAACTGCGCGGTCACTTCGGCGGTGTCGTACTCCGGAATGCCGAGAATGCGCGGGCGATAGCCGGTTTTCTGCTCTGCCGTCAGAAAGGCAAACATACCCGTGTAACTGCCGTCCGCCTGTGTGCCGCCGATAATCAGTTGCGACTGCGTTGGCTTGCCTTCACCGGCCTCAGCTTCGGCAACGCGCACAACGATCACGCGGGTGCTGACCTGGTCGGAAATAGCCTTCAGCGATTTGTAGAGCGAACCGGTTTTACCTGCTTTGCCGAGTACGCTGATAACCCGCGTCACAAGCACCGGAGTGTTAAGTGGGAAGGTGGCGGGGTCGGCGTCTTCGGCTACCGCGACCAGACCAATGACCGTTGAATCAATGTCATTGATCGCGGTCTGGAGGTCGGTATTTTCCTTGACGCGCGCCCCGTGGAAAAAGTTGTCGGTCATACTCTACCGCCATCATGTTGAGTGAGTTCGCGGTCATCTTCGCCGGGATAGGGGCCGCTGTCGTGCATTCAGGGTTGTGACCATCCCGCCACAACAAAAAGCCATCGCCAGTATCACGCGCGCATGAAACCATCAGCGGCGGAGGTAGATTCATGGCACTGACGACAGACACTATCGACAAAGCAAAAGCGTTACTGGACGAAGGGGCGCAGCGATTCCAGGACTATCAGTCCGAACTGTCGCGCGTACCGGCCTTCAGTATACTGATGGGCGGCAAAGCACTGACGCAGCTGGATCCGCGCATTATTTCGCTGGAGCTGACCGACAACCGCGGATTTGAGGCCGACGAGCTGACCATTGCTATCGACGACAGCGACGGATTGATCGAGCTGCCGCCGCGTGGTGCTGAGCTATCAGTATCGCTAGGGTGGCAGGGCGAACCACTGGTTTACAAAGGGGTTTACACCGTTGACGAGGTCGCCCATTCGGGGCCGCCGGACAAGCTGGAGATCACCGCCCGCAGCGCGGATTTTCGGGACGAGTTCAACGTCAAGCGCGAGGTGTCCTGGCACGACTTGACGGTCGAGCGCATCGTGTCGGCCATCGCCAGGCGTTACAAACTGACGCCGGTGATTTCCGAGCAGCTGATGAGCGCCGAGATTGACCACGCCGACCAGACCCAGGAAAGCGATATGTCATTTTTGACCAGGATGGCCGACCTGCTGGGAGCTATTGCCACCATCAAAAACGGTAGCCTTCTGTTTATCCTGCCGGGTGGTGGCGTCAGCGCGAACGGCAAAGCCCTGCCGCAGTTTGCGATCACCCGCTCCAGTGGTGACCGGCATTCCTTCCGCATCGCCGACCGTGACGCTTACACCGGCGTGCAGGCGTACTGGCTGGATCTGGAGTTTGGCAAAAAGAAAAAAGTCACAGTCAAGGCACGAAAGAAAAAAACTGAGAAAAAGCCGCGCAGCAGCGCGAGGGAAGGGGATTATATCGCCGGTGAAGACGGCAACGTTTTTGTGCTGCGGACAACGTACAGCAGCGAGACCGCCGCGCAGCGTGCGGCCGCTGCCAAGTGGCAGCAGCTTAAGCGCGGCGCCGCCGAGTTCTCTATGACGCTTGCATATGGCCGCGCTGACTTGTACCCGGAAATGCACGGTACGGTATCAGGCTTTAAAACAGATATTAATAATCAGGACTGGATAATTGCGAAGGCCACGCACACGATCGATGAGGGGGGGTTTAAAACGCAGCTGGAGCTTGAAGCGAAAATACCTGAATGGATTGCAGAAACGGAGTCATAGCAGCCATAATAACGTTGAGTTCAACTCCCGCCCGGGAGGCCATCATGTTCAAGTGCCCCATCTGCGGTGCCGTTGCTAAAACGCGCACCAGTCGTCCGTTGAGCAATACCACCGTTCGGCATTATCACCAGTGCCAAAACTTTGAATGCAGCATCACTTTCACCACGCTAAACAGCGTTGAAAAGCTGGTCACTAAGCGCGGTCATCGCGAAAAGTTGCCACCTGGATTTATCCCCTCAGATGCGTTCCCGTCATCACACTATGGCGATCCGCAATTAAGTCTCGCCGTATAAAGCAAGCCCCCGCAATTTAAGACGCGGGGCTTTTTGCTTGAGTAGCCATCAAGAAAAATGATAATTGATGTTCATACCAATGGGGAGGGGAAAACAGTTATGAAAAGGGTATTGCCTTTAATCGCGATCATCGCCTTGGCTGGGTGCAAACCTAGCGCCGACAAGGCCATTGAGTTGGCAAAGAAGGAGATCGCAGCCGATATAAGAGATCCGGATAGCTCTAAGTTTAGATACGTGAGATTCATTCAGAAAGAAGAAGCCCAGGACGGGACTATTGTCGGCTATGTTTGCGGCCAGATAAACGGCAAAAATGCTTTTGGCGCTTACTCAGGATTTACCCCCTTCATGCTTGAAATAAAGATGAAATCAAAAGGTACTTTCAGTAACTCGGTTACTTACTCTGTATATGGCAAACAAATTTTCACAGAGTTTGGCCGGTCAACACCATATTCGTATTCTAGTATATGCGGTGGAGACGAATAGGCCCCTGATAAGCAAGGGGCCTATATGTCGATGTGGTCACAGTGTGGACACTGTTTGATAAAAATCCTTTTCTATCAGCGGGCTGATGGCTTCCTTAGCGCACCATCCCTGTCTTCCCCCACATGATGTGGGGGTTTTTTTTGCCCTTTATTCAGCGCCCTCCTGGCTCCCCGTCGCGGTAAAAGATCGGGTTATACTAAGCGCATCGCGAAGTAAGGAGCGTTTATGAG
>Ga0160506_100165_pt1 | contig 16552 bp, 15 predicted proteins | sample DID2874_E49MG_FD_108204 | JGI IMG/M metagenome (GOLD analysis project Ga0160506, IMG submission 108204) | Enriched chicken feces microbial communities from UW Madison campus, WI, USA - DID2874_E49 MG | ecosystem: Host-associated > Birds > Digestive system > Large intestine > Fecal | place: USA... | reverse complement strand
TGCCAAGTACTTCATCCCACTATGTTGATAAGAGCAACTTTACAATACACAGTCCGATACCAGATCATCCACGATTTCCAGCATCGTTACCAAAGTTACTTCGTTGTCCCACAACTTATGTACCATATTCTTTACAACATCCTTTGAGTATGAAATCGGCTCTGTATACTCCGTCACCAAATGATTTTCCATGTGTTGTACTATTTTAATTCCATATAACATGATGTCTTGTCCACGATTTTTGTAATCTTCTACCAGATAATAATCAAATTTAACCTCTTTATTATCTTCCAGTACAATTGTTTTCGTACCCTCTAAGTATAATTTTCTCATAGCCCCTCCCTAACGTCTGTCATATAAATTTTTTTACATCTTAGTTTCACAGCAGGATTAATTCTATTTCTATTATATCTGCCCGAATAAATGATGAAAAGACCAATGTTGCGCATTTTTAGACATAAATCGACACGTCTTACTATTATTTCACAATAAGTAAAAATTACATTAATTTTACTACCAATAATCTTCGCTTTTGTGAAATTGGTGACATTTACTTACAATTTTATCATGCAACATTTTGTTGCCCATATCATAATTAATACTCTGCTCTCCCTGGGGTATGTCTGAAAACTCCTTAGACCGGAAAAGCAGTTTTCAGACACACCTTAAGAATACCGGGTTCCAAAAATTATCTTTATTTTGCTTGTACTATTTGATATAATAACAGGATAAAGGAGGTTTATTATGGACTTTAGTAAGAATGGTACTGCAAAAAAACAACAACAGATAAAGTCTACCGCCAGAAAAGTTGCCTCGAAAACCAGAGTTTCTCTTTTCCGGTTGCTATTAGTAGGGATTGTTTTTGTAGCTATCGTAGGTTCATTTGCCGGCGTTGGACTTCTGAAGGGACTCGCTGATGGTGCCCCTAGCGTTGATCAGTTAGACCTTGCCCCAAACGGCTTTAAAACCAATATATATGATAGAGATGGTAATTTAATACAGACCTTAAGTGATGCTGAATCCAATCGTGTATATGTAACTATAGACGCTATACCAAAAGTTTTACAAAATTGTTTTATTAGTATCGAGGACGAACGTTTTTATGAGCATAACGGTATAGACATGCGCGGTATTTTCCGTGCCTTTTTCGTCGGCCTTAGCCAAGGTGGTAATTTTGACGAGGGAGCCAGTACAATTACCCAGCAGTTAATCAAGAATCAGGTATTTGAAGGCGGTGCAGAAGATAATTTTACAGATCGTATCATCCGTAAAATACAGGAGCAATACCTTGCCATACAACTTGAAAGCCGACTGAGTAAAGACGATATTTTAGAATATTACTTAAATACGATTAACCTTGGGGCTGGTACTCATGGTGTTCAGACTGCATCCAAACGCTATTTTAACAAGGAAGTAGGGGAATTGAATCTGTCTGAAGCAGCGGTTATTGCTGCCATTGCCCAATCTCCGACTAATTTAAATCCTATTAATCACCCTGATAACAATGCCAAAAGACGTACCTTTATTTTGGATTATATGAAAAAACAGGGCTTATGTACGGAGGAGGAATACCAGACTGCCATTAATGATGATGTGTATTCCAGAATCCAATCTGTGAATGAGGAACAGTCAGTAACCTCTTATTACAGCTATTTCGTAGATGAATTAATTGAACAGGTAATTGAAGACTTACAGACAGAAAAAGGATACACTTATACCCAGGCAAGTAAAGCCTTGTATAGCAGCGGACTAAGCATCTATACAACACTAGATTCCAATGTTCAGGCAATTCTTGATGATGTATACTCCAATGAAGATTACTTCCCTAAAGTAGGTACTTATTCTTATTGGGAACTTACGTATGCTTTGTCAATTGAGAAAAAAGACGGTAAGACAATCCACTATCACACCAAGGATCTTGCTGATTTCTTCGAACCAGACTCCTCCTTCTCCACCTATTTTTCTAAAAAAGAGGATGCTCTAGCACTTATTGAAGAATTTAAAGCCGCAAAGGTTAAAGAGGGCGATGACATTCTGGGCGAAAATACCAGCCTGATTTTACAACCTCAATCCTCCATGGTTATCATTGACCAAAATACCGGTCAAGTTGTTGGATTAATCGGCGGCAGAGGTGAGAAGACGGGCAATCGTACCTTAAACCGTGCTACTAATACCTTCAGACAGCCAGGTTCGACTTTTAAAGTTTTATCCACCTATTTGCCTGCACTTGATTCAGCAGGAATGACTCTTGCTACCGTTGTGGACGATGCTGCCTATAAGTACCCTGGCACGGAGAAATACGTTAATAACTGGAATAACGGCGTATATAAAGGGCTTACCACTCTTCGCCAGGCTATTACAGAATCAATGAATGTAGTAACCGTTAAAACCTTAGAACAGGTTACACCTCAGGTCGGTTATGATTACCTTACCAAGCTTGGTATTACCTCCTTGATAGAATCCTCATCCGATGGAAAATTCTCAGATATTAATCTTCCCATGGCCTTAGGAGGGTTAACGAAGGGTGTTACTAACCTTGAACTAACAGCGGCTTATGCTGCCATAGCGAATAGTGGTATCTATAACGAACCAACCTTTTATACAAAGATTCTGGACCATGATGAAAAAGTATTACTGGAAACAAATCCTGTACAAAAGCAAGTCATGAAGGAATCCACTGCTTTCTTGTTAACCAGTGCCATGGAAGATGTTGTATCAAAAGGTAACGGAACTGGTCGTTCAGCCAACTTTTTAAATATTAAAATGCCTATTGCCGGTAAGACCGGAACCACCTCTGATGACTTTGACCTTTGGTTCTCCGGCTATACACCTTATTATACAGCTACTATCTGGTCAGGTTTTGATAATAATAAAACACAACGAGAAAAGAGTTATCAAAAGATTATATGGCGTGATGTTATGGAACGAATTCATAAGTATTATGAGCTGGAATCCGTATCCTTCACGAAACCAGACTCCATCGTTAGTGCAAAAATCTGTACCAAAAGCGGTAAACTGGCAGTGGATGGCTTATGCGATCACTATGTTGGAGGTTCAACAGTCCGAACAGAATACTTTGCTAAGGGCACACAGCCGAAAGAAAAATGTGATGTCCATGAAAAAGTTACAATCTGTAAGGAAACCAAAAAGATTGCCAATGAATTTTGTCCGGATACAGAAGAGGTTGTATACTTGATTAAGGATGAAACTTCTGCAACTAAGGATACCCCTTTTATCAAGCCAACAGAAACCTGTGACAAGCACAATGCTTCCAACTCCGGTATGGGTGGCCTGATTCCGGGACTTCCAAGTAATGTGACACCTACACCACCTGTAGTTTCACCGACTTTACCGCCTGTGGCTCCAGGTGGCGGAACAGAAAACGGTAATGAGAATCTACCAACTCCCACACCTGACAGCGAAGATATTGATAATACGGACGATGTGGAATTTAATTATGATTATGGTAATTAAGTCTTGTTAATAAATGGAAAGGCAGCGGTGAAATCTCCGCTGCCTTTATCTATATTAAAAGCTTGTTATATACCTTTTTAAAATGGGATAATATAAGTTTAAATCTCAGCATACACAACATTCTAATAGAGATAAAGGTATATAAGTAAGCTTGAAATATAACCTGATTTAATCTTTCATTTTAGGACTGAATATCCAGGAAGCAAGATAGCTGAATATTAATGCACCTGATATACCCACTGCTGATGCTGTAAAACCTCCTTTGAATATTCCGATAAAACCATCTTCATCCACAGCCTTTTTAATCCCTTTAAATAAGGTATTGCCAAAACCACTTAAAGGAACACTTGCTCCTGCTCCTGCCCATTTTGCAAAGGGCTCATATACACCAACAGCTCCCAAGACTGCACCAAGACATACCAAAATAACCATAATACGTCCGGGCATTAACTTTGTGTTATCCATTAATATTTGTACTGCTGCACAGATTGCTCCTCCAATTAGAAATGCTTTTACATAATCCATCACAAACGCCCTCCTTTCTGTTGTATCTATTATTTAATTGCGAAACGATAAATCTAGAGGTAGGATAGTAGGGGAAGTCACCAAAATAAACGTGACTTGCTACTGCATCGGAACCTGTTTTTGGTGATTTCCCCAGGTTCCGACACATAAAATAACAGTTTCGCAATCGCCTGTATTAATCATTCTGCTTCCAATATGACACCATGGGCTATACCCGGCACGGAATTTCCCTCATTATAACTTACGGTGGATAATAAAGCACCTGTGGGTACAAATAATACTCTTTTCCAATCTCTCTTTTGTAATTTAGGAAATACATAACTGGTTAGTGTGATGGCACTACAGCCACAGCCACTTCCACCTGCATGAGTATCCTGAGTCTCCTGATCAAATATCTCTATTCCGCAATCCATATGATTTCCGCTGATGTGATAACCATCCTGATTCAGTAAATCAATTAAAATATCCTTTCCTACATATCCCAAGTCACCCGTAATTATTTTGTCATAATAATCCGGTTTCACTTTTAAATCGGCCAGGTTTTGAGAGATTGTTTTGTAAGCAGCCGGCGCCATACACGCCCCCATATTCATGGAATCTTTCACACCATAATCAACAATTTTTCCAACAGTAATACCTTTTACCCGAATACTGGCTTTATCGTCTTTACCTGACTCCTGAGGCTTTGAATTTCCTATTACTACAGCTCCGCTGCCGGTAACGGTCCAACTTGCACTAAGTGGTCTTTGATTGCCATAGGCTAATGGAAAGCGAAACTGTTTCTCTGCTCCTGCAAAATGACTAGAGGTCATCGCTAATACTTTTTCCGCAAACCCCCCATCTACTAATACTGCTCCGATTGCCATGGATTCCCCCATGGTTGAGCAGGCACCATATACACCAAATAGCGGAATATCCAAATCCATAATACCAAATGAAGTTGCAATTAATTGACCTAATAAATCTCCGCCGATTAAATAACGGATATCTGTATTTTGCAAGCCTGCTTTTTTGATTGCCAAATCTGCTGCTCGTTTCATTAAACGGCTTTCTGCATCTTCCCAGCTTGTCCCTCCAAACATTGGATCTTCCTCGACCTGATCAAAGAAGGTTCCAAGAGGTCCTTCTCCTTCCTTTTTACCCGCAATAGAAGAACCGGAAAGAATATAGGGAGGGTTTGAGAATAATATACTTTGCTTCCCGACAGCTTTCTGGGTCATATCTTTTTGATTATCCATGTTATCCTCACCGCATATCCCATTAATAGGATACGTATAGCCACCAATCATAGTCTGAAGGATAAAAGGTGGCATTCCTTTCTTTCGCAAATTTTCCCTCAACTATTTCAAAATATCCGCATTATCCCTATAAAAATACGTTTCTAACCACCTAATACGCCCAGCCTGATTAGGATGTAATATATAAGCCCTAGCACCCAGGATGAAAATATACCATACAGGATTACCGGTCCGGCAATGGTAAATATCTTACAACCAATACCAAATACCTGACCTTCTTTTTTAAACTCAATTGCCGGAGCTGCCACAGAATTTGCAAAACCCGTAATAGGAACAACTGTCCCTGCACCTCCGAATTTTGCTAATTTAGGATAAATATTTAGACCCGTTAGAAGAACTGAGAGCAGAATTAGAGACAAGGAGGTATACCCTCCTGCAATTTCTTCTCCTGCTCCCATGGATTTATATAAATCGGTAAAACCCTGACCAATTATGCAGATTATCCCTCCTACAAAAAATGCTTTGCATACATTGGCGAACCAGTTATGAGTAGGTGTCATGTCCTTTACATACTGATTGTATATTTGCTCTTTGGCATCCTTATCCCTTTCCTTTATTACATCGGATGCGGTTACTTTATTTTTTTCGTTTTGCATTTGCTTATCTCCTTTCTATCCTTCTAGCAATAGGCGATTGCGAAACAATAATTCTAGAGGTTGGGCGCAAAATCACCAAACTAAAGGTGACTTGCCACCGCATCGGAACCTGTTTTTAGTGATTCCCTCTGGTTCCGACACATAAAATAACAGTCTTGCAATTGACTAGTCCTATTAATGTTATTTATCTATATTTCATATACAAATCCAAAAATGCCCCTATACCTTTACCAAGAGCCAGAGAAAGTACTATGATGGGTATCCCGAATTTTAGCTTTATCCGCTGAGCAAATATAGGAAATACTTGTATTACTTCCTCCAGTGCCACCGCCAGACACCCCACAAAGCTGCCGGCAAAGCCCCCAAAGATAATCATTCCAATGATTCCAAACGGCAACCTCAAATCAAATAGTATTACAATATTACCTATACCTGCCCCCAAAACCACAATATCTTCATACATCATAATACGGCTTGCCGTATTCGTTCGGATGGCCAGACGTGTTAAAACACCAATAACGGTAATAAAAGCCACCAGACCCGCAGCTATTACAAATCCCCCGGTAAAACCAATAACGGCTAATATTACGTATCTAACGAACATCATGGTTCTTTCCCTCCCTGCCTGCGTTCTCAATCAGGGTTTTGTCTAAATCCTCTTCATATACCCGCATCTGAACCTGCATAGGTGTGGGATCATCTCCAAGTTTTGCCTTAGAAAAATGATTGAAAAATAAGATAATGCCAAGAGGCAGACCTACTGCATAGGCTATCTCCATTACAGATCCACCCATTTTATCATCTCCCATAACCAGTTGGTATACGGTGTCAAAAACATCTTTTACATTAGCATCCTCATTGAAGCTCATAATTGTAAAAGCAGCACCAAAGAATACCATACAGGAAACAAAGCCTACCTTAATTACTTCCCATATTTTATTCTCTTTTTTTGGTGGTTCATACTGTATAATAAAATCAATCTCACCAAGGTTTACAATGGGAATATCGGGATAGACCTTGTTTATTATTTCGATTAACTTTAATATCGAGAAAATATAATTAGACTTTTTATCTTCCTTGATGATTAAAATAATCTGCTGATACAGCTTATCTACTACATCAGTCTCCGTGCTATACAGCTTTGCTACATCCTTGACATACACTATTTTGTTATGTGTCAGGTTATTTTTATCGATTTTAATATACAAATATCCTTTTTTCATTAGACAGCTGCCTCCTGAGAATACCTGTGTACCAAGGTTCCTTTATATTCAGTTGCAGTATCTTTTCGTATAATAAAGGCTATCATTATAGTAGCAACCACCACTACAAAGAAAAGCAATACTAAATATAAACGACGTTTTACAACCACTTTTTCACCTTCTTCTTTTCTTAACTATGTTGTGTTTCTTAAATCATTCTAGGTAACCAAAAAGAATATCCAATTATAAAAACAAAAGCATCCATATATTGTCATATAAGGATGCTTTTATAATTTGTATTTCTATAGATTACTAAATAATAAAGGATTTGCTATTATTATTTGTTTCTTATTTATTAATATACTGGGAATATTTACATCATTTTTTCACGCATTTTCAACAAAATTTTCTTTTCCAGACGTGATACCTGCACCTGGGATATTCCAAGCTCCTTCGCAATATCCGTCTGTGTTCTATTCATAAAGTATCGAAGCCTGATAAGTTCCTGATCCTTTTCATCCAAGGATGCTATGGTTTCCCTTAGTGCAAGCTTGTCAATCATATTTTCACTTTCATCATTGGTCTGTTCTAATTTATCAATCAAATAGATTGCATTACCATCACCCTGATAGATGGTCTTATATAAAGATTCCACTTCTGCTCCGGATTCAAGAGCCATAACTACTTCTTCTTTTGCTAAATTCATATCAGAACTGATTTCCTCCAGAGTTGGCTCTCTTCCATATAAGGTACTGAGTTTTTCTCTGGTGACACGGATTTTTCCAGCAGTTTCTTTCATAGACCTGCTAACCTTTATCACTCCGTCATCCCTCAGAAATCTTTTAATCTCCCCCATTATCATGGGCACTGCATAGGTTGAGAATTTTACATCGTATGACATATCAAATTTATCAATTGCCTTTATGAGGCCAATACTCCCTATTTGGAATAAATCCTCCGGCTCATGTCCCCGGCTCATAAATCTACGGACAATACTCCATACAAGTCCGATATTTTCCGTTATAACCCTGTCCCTTGCCTCCTTATCTCCCTGCTGTGACAAACGTATTAATTCTATGGTATCCACTGTTTCACTCCCTTCGTAGTAAATTTCTCCGGATTACTTTCCTGGCAAAAGCGTATTTATCATTAATGAATGACCTTTTTCATTTTTATAGTAGTTCCTTCTCCAGGCTTTGATTCCACCTCCAAATCATCCATAAAAGCCTCCATAAAGGAAAAGCCCATACCGGAACGCTCCATCTCGGGCCTTGTAGTATATAAAGGCTCCATAGCTTTTTCAATGTCTTCAATTCCCTTGCCACTATCCTTAATTTCAATAAATACTTCATGATTACATATCTTGCAATTCACTTTTATTTTGCCTTCCCCACTATCATAACCATGGATGATTGCATTGGTAACAGCCTCTGAAACAGCTGTCTTAATATCGGCAATTTCTTCAATGGTGGGGTCAAGCTGTGCAACAAAACCAGCTACTACCATTCTTGCAAAACTTTCGTTTCTTGACTTACTGTCAATCTCAAGTAACATTTCGTTGGTATAATCCATACTTATCCTCCTGCTTAAGAACGCCCTCCAAGGCCCGTTAGACCTATCGTCCCTTATTCTTTACTTTTGGTTTAAAACTTCCACTGCTTCCTCTATTGTATTAAACTTATGAATAATTTTATATAAACCGGACAATCGAAAAATCCTGTCAACACTTTGGTTTACCCCGGTTACAGCAGCCTTTCCTCCAGAGAAGATTATTTTTTTATATCTTCCCATAATAACACCAATACCGGAACTATCCATAAACTCACTTCCCGAGAAATCAAAAATAACATTTTGAACTGGATGAGTATTTAAAAGCTTGTCCGATTGCTCTCGTATTGGAATTGCATTGTGATGATCCAGGTCTTCAAATAATTTTATAATCAGACAATGGTTTATAATATCAAAATCTGCTTTCACCCCTTCCCGAACTTGACTTATGGTTGTATTTTTTTTCTTTTCCTGTTTGTCCATATTCACACCATACCTTACAGGGATATTAAAGCCATAAATACTTTTACTAAAATACCTTTGACCTAACAGCCCTACCCTTCTAATGCTTTTGCTAGCTAAATTCTATCACATAATTTACATTTTTTTACTGCACTGTTTATTTTAACACATATTTCCAAATACGTCCACACTATTTCATATACCTTTCTTGACACTTTCATTGACAATTCCCTATAAGGATTCGGGTGTCAAAAGACCTCTCACAAAAATATAGCAGTAATTTGCGCAAAACGAATGAACGAATGTGCCTATAGAAATGTATTAGAATAAGAAAAAAGACACCCTAACGAAATCTCATTAGATATGTCTTTTTCCAAAACTTTTTATCTTTTGCATTATAATTGTAGTATTTTGTTACTCTATGGCTGCCAGACGGTCTGACGCTTCACTAGCCCTGTTGGAATCAGGAAAGTTCTCTGTCACAATAGAATAGTACTTCTTTGCATTCTCCAGGTCATTCTGCTGATGATAGGTTCTACCGAGAAAATAAGCAGCATTTACATTGTCTGTATTATATTCATAAGCTTTTAAAAGCTGTTCCAACGCTTTATCATATTTTCTTGACGAATAGGAACTATGCCCCTGTTCATATAAAATATCAGATGCTTTCAAGCTCACAGATTCTTTCAGAGAAGCATATAATTCCTTCGCAGGTTGTTTCTCCAATTTATCTTCTTTTACTGCACCTAAGACATCCGCTACGGCTGCATAGTCAACATCACCAGCATTCCCTTTCTCTAATTCTTTAATATAAAGTTTTGCTGTATTCATTAAGCCGTCATAAATAGTATCATCATACTCTATGCCTTCATACTCTGTCACTTTTGCCTGTAAAGCTGTTATCTGTTCCTGCAGCTCTGTTTTTTCTTTTTTAAGAGAGTCATTGGTTTGAATATACTTATTAATGTCCTCATTATATTCTATCTCTTTTTGCTTTAAATCACTTCGTAAGGTGCTCTGTACAGTAGGTACTACCAGAAAAACTGCTCCTAATATACCAAATGCTACACCTATAATAAGATTTATAAATAACCATACATTCGGTTTTTCTTCCTTATAGCTAGAGTGCTGAAATAAAGCCGGTTCTGGGGTAATGGGCCTTGCCGTTTCTTTACTGCTTTTATTTTCTTCTCTCCCTGATATACTGTAATGCCCCAGCTCACGCAGGTATCTTAAGGTAGTTGTATTGGAAACGTCTATTTTGCTGGCTTTTATCAGGCATTTTACCGCCTTTTCATTTTCACCGGTTTTCATGTATAAAAGTGCTAATAGCTGCCATGCCTTTACAAAGTGGGGATTCAAACTGGTTACTTTTTTAAGCTGAATAATTGCAAGATCCTCATTGCCCTGTTTGGCAGATACTAAAGCCGCATTATATTTTTTTATTGTCTGATTCAGTGTTTCTAATTTTGTCGGATTGGATTGTACCGCATTCACATAATCATCCGCATCGTTTTCCGTGGGTTTAAAATGCTTGCTGATAACCCATTCACTCAAAGCAGAAACCGTCTCACCCATTTCGTAATAAACTAATCCCAAGAGGTTTCTGGCATTTATATTTCTTTTATTATATTCAAGGCTTTTCTTGAGTACCAAAATAGCACCGGATAAGTCTCTGACTTTAGCTTTTTCCAGTCCTTCATTATAATACTTATTGGATAAGAGAAACATTTTCTTATATATTGTTAAATCCTCACCGCATCGTTCACAACGATTTCTCTTCGTTGTAACAACACCTCCGCATGCCGGACAAATCATATTCATCTCCACCTAACACTTTTATTTATCTTTTAAATCCTTCATCATAGTTTTAATAATATCCGTTATATCAGATAAATCATTGTTGTTAATTACATCTTCTGCCTGCTCTACTTCAAGGCTCGGCCCGAATTTAGCTACTTCTTCATCAAAGTTAATCATATCTGACTCCTATCTTTAAACATATATACAGGTTTCCATTAATATATACATCATAACCAGTTCAGTTATAAAAATCAAGTAATTATTGCAGTTTTAGGTAGAATTTCCATCAAAATAATGGAAGCAGGATACCTCCTACTTCCATTATAATATTACAGGTTTTTAATGCAATAAGAATAGTTCGATTCTCTTCGACACAGCCACCCGTTATTTCTTATAATTGTGGTTTTTACAACTTTTACAGATTACTTTCCAATCTATTTTTTTAATTGGCTTAAGCGTTCTTCAACCTGAGTCATCATCATCGTATATTTTTCTTGCTTTTCTTTTTCTTCCGCTATCTTAGCTTCAGGAGCTTTGCTTACGAATTTTTCGTTGCTTAGCATGCCCTTCACACGGTTTAATTCTCCTGCAAGTCTTATCTTTTCTTTTTCCAGTCGTTCAATTTCTTTCTCTACATCAACTAAATCAGCAAATGGAATATAGATAGCGGCTCCGGGAATAAGCGCTGTTACGGCACCTTCGGGTATTCCGGTCTTATCAGCCTGTATTTTAACTTCTGCCGCATAGCCTAAAGTTGCAAAGAATACTTTACTATTTTCGAATATTTCTCTAAGAGAAGCACTTTCTGACACTACAATTACAGTAGCTTTTCTGCTCGGGGGAACATTCATATCCGTACGTACATTACGAATTCCCTTAACTGCTGTTTTGATGGTTTCTACTGCTTCTTCCTGCTTTATAAATTCATAGCTTTCTTCAAATGCCGGCCAGTTAGAAATCATAATGGATTCTTCTTCTGAATTCTTATCCTCCATCTCTAAAAGCGTACAATAGATTTCTTCTGTAATGAAAGGCATATATGGATGAAGTAATTTTAAAGAGGTTATTAATACTTTCTTTAATGTCCAGATTGCGCTGTTCTTAGTGGTATCTGTATCGCTATAAAGTCTTGGCTTCACCATCTCGATATACCAGTCACAGAATTCTTCCCAAACAAAATCATAAATTTTCTGCACAGCAATTCCAAGTTCAAAGTTCTCCATATTATCTGTAACTTCTTTCACTAAGGAATTTGCCTTAGAAAGAATCCATTTATCCGCATCTGTGAAAGCATCCGGCTCAACGGTAAGTCCCTCGGCTTTTTCTAGATTCATCATAATGAAACGGGAAGCATTCCATACCTTGTTGGCAAAGTTTCTGCTGGCTTCTACCCTCTCCCAATAAAAACGCATGTCATTACCTGGTGCATTGCCGGTTATCAAGGTAAGTCTTAGGGCATCAGCACCGTATTTATCAATAATTTCAAGTGGGTCTATACCATTTCCAAGAGATTTACTCATCTTACGTCCCTGAGAATCTCTAACCAGACCATGGATCAATACCTTATCAAAAGGTGCTTTTCCTGTATATTCAAATCCGGAAAATACCATTCTAACAACCCAGAAGAAGATAATATCATATCCGGTTACCAATACGTTGGTAGGATAAAAATATTTATAATCTTCCGTTTCTTCCGGCCAGCCTAAGGTTGAGAACGGCCAGAGAGCAGAACTAAACCAGGTATCTAAGGTGTCTTCATCCTGGGTCAAATGATCATGACCACATTTCGTACAGGTAGAAGGAGCGTCCTTTGATACAATTACTTCACCGAATTTATCGCAGTAGTAAGCAGGAATTCGATGCCCCCACCAAAGCTGTCTGGAGATACACCAGTCTCTGATATTGTCTGTCCAATTAAAATAGATTTTATCAAAACGTTCCGGTACAAACTGTACCTCACCTGTTTTAACTGCGTCTACAGCAGGTTTAATAAGTTCTTCCATTTTAACAAACCACTGCTGTTTAATTAAAGGTTCAACGGTAGTGTTACATCTGTCATGAGTTCCTACGTTATGAACATGGTCTTCAATTTTAACTAATAGTCCTAACTCTTTTAATTCTGCTACCATCTGCTTTCTGGCTTCATAGCGGTCAAGACCTGCATATTTTCCTCCCTGCTGATTAATGGTGGCATCATCATTCATTACGTTGATTTCAGGCAGGTTATGTCTTTTTCCAACTTCAAAGTCGTTAGGGTCATGGGCAGGTGTAATCTTTACTACACCCGTACCGAATTCCCGGTCAACATAAGCATCCGCTATAATAGGAATTTCCTTGTTAACCAGCGGGAGCATAACTTTTTTACCAATCAGATGCTTATAGCGGTCATCTTCCGGATGAACAGCTACAGCACTATCTCCCAGTAAGGTCTCTGGTCTTGTCGTGGCTACTTCAAGAAATTCTTCCGTACCAACCACAGGATATTTAATGTGCCAGAAATGGCCGGATTGCTCTTCGTGTTCTACCTCGGCATCAGAGATGCTGGTCTGACATACAGGACACCAGTTAATGATTCTGGAACCCTTGTAAATATATCCTTTTTCATAAAGACGAGTAAATACTTCCGTTACTGCCTTAGAACACCCTTCATCCATAGTAAAACGTTCTCTGTCCCAGTCACAGGAAGAACCTAACTTTTTAAGCTGCCCTATAATTCTGCCGCCATATTCGTCCTTCCATTCCCAGGCTCGCTTTAAAAATCCTTCTCTACCAAGCTGTTCCTTATCAATACCTTCTGACTTTAACTTTTCAATAATCTTAACTTCTGTTGCAATACTGGCATGATCCGTACCCGGCTGCCACAGAGCATTATACCCCTGCATCCTTTTAAAACGAATAATAATATCTTGCATGGTATTATCAAGTGCATGCCCCATGTGTAACTGTCCTGTAATATTTGGGGGTGGAATCACAATCGTGAAGGGCTTTTTACTTTTATCCACTTTTGCCTGAAAATACTTTTTATTCAGCCATTTCGCATACAATCTTCCTTCTATGTTCTGGGGATCATAGTTTTTTGCCAATTCTTTTTCCATAGCTTTCTCCTTTATCATCCTTAAATTTCATACTGTCTTTTGAAAAGCCTACAAATCTGATGCTGTTTTACGAATCTGTCAACACATTAAAAGAAAATCTATTTTTAGCAAATAAAAAAAGTCCCTCGTCAAAGGACGAAGAACCGTGGTACCACCTTTATTTATGGTCTACTGTCATAGACCACCTCGAAACCGGTATAATATGACCCGGTCTTGTGCCTGTAACGGGACACCCCGGTATTTCTTACTTTTGTTCAGAAATACTGTTCAGAAGCTACCTTCAGTAAGTTTCCTTAAGACACCCTTTCAGCCTCGGGACATCCTCTCTGCTAAGTAACCTTACTTACTCCTCTTCCTCATTACATTTTTCTATATGTGTTTATCAATTCAAATCCATTAAATAAAATATATCAGTTATTATATACCTATTAATGATAAATAATGTAGGATTATCTGTCAAGAGTTTTTTTAATAAACTTTAACATTATAGATATATTCCATAGCTTTCCAGTTGTTTCACAATTCCCTCTTTTTGTTCCGGTTTATGATTTAAGAATTTGTTCACTTCCTTTATGCTATTTTCCTTGATTTCATTGTTATAATCTATTCGATCCCTTAACTTCTGCCTTCTGATATTTAGACGATGTCGCACTTCTACCATTTCCTTGTTGTCTAGCAGGGCTACTACCTGATGTACCCATATATTAGGGTCTGTTAAATTATGATTTTTCAACTCTTTTACCAGTTCTCGGTTGTAAAATTCAAGTTGTCCGGTACTGTTGTTAAATTTTCTTTCCTCTTCTTTTACCTTCTCATACTGCTCCCATAGATAGGCAAGCTCCGCATAACTGTTTACCATATATTTTTGATAGGCATAATCAAGAGCATTCGTATTATTAATATACTTTATCTTTACTTTATTTAAAAGCTGAATAGCCCGATTTAATTTTAAATCAGTCAATTTTTTATCTTTTTGATTCTCTCTTGCCTTAATAAATATATAGGTAGCAGAAACAAGTGCCATAATTATTGTCAGGGTAAACGGAAGTTCTAAATTTGCAGAAAAGTTACTCCCTACAACAGCAAAAATTACAAATAGAATGATTACCAATGCACTTGTGGTGGTTCCAATCCCTTTTAAATAGGCTTGTTTTTTTTCAGTTTCCTCCTGCTTAAAAAACAGTGCTCCCTTTTCTCCCTCCAAGTACTGCATATCATTTTTAATAGAGTTTGCATAAGCCTCATTGTCTTTTAACCGACGCATTTCGCCAGGAAGATCCTCTTCGAATTTTGCAAGATATTTAAACTGATTCTCGGTTATTTTTTTATTTTCACTTTGATATCTGGAGCGGTCCCTGGTAATGGTTACTATTTTTCTCGCTAAATCATTGATGAATTCTCTGTCACTGTTTTGTATCAGTTCTACCTTTTGCATATCCGTCAAATAAGATGTTACCGCTTGGTATTCAAACTTCAATTCCTCTAACTGGTTCGTACTTTCAATGATTTGCTCGCAATGCTCCATAACGGTATTCGCCTGTTTATCAACAGCACCTCTACTCGGTATAGTCTCTCCTTTTACCAAATCCTCCCTGGCTGCTGAAGTCCCTTCCACGGATTTCTCTTCCATCGAAAACCGCTCTCTGTCTGCCATTTCTTCCCCTACCGAAGACACTACTATATCTTCTTGTCTGGATTTTCCGGTAAATAATTTTTTTAGCAATCCCATATGTGGTTCCTCTCTGGTTAGTTGAATAGATAAATAAAAATTATCAGGAATTTTCCAGTCGGAACTCCTGCTTAAAATTCAGGGTGATTTCCTCTGCTGTCTGATAAAACTTTGTAATTTTTCCGGAGTCCTTACATTCTTTTAAATCTTGTAAGGCGTCATAGTCAGCAGAAGTCTTTGCACGTTTAAAACTTTCTTCTAATTCTATTTTAAAGGATTTACGCAGTTCCTCGGTTATACCATACTTCTCTGTCTCTACCTTTAATACTTCTTCTTGTTTACTTAGCAACAATGTAAGAAAATACTGCCTTAAGGACTCCTTATTCTGATTATTATCGTAAGCCTCTTTAAATAATTTTAATGCCTCTGCAGGTCCTGTCATATGAAGTTTAGCAAGAGCAAGATTATGCTTTAAATCTCCGTATTCATCCTTTCTTAGGTTGACAACCTCTGTACTGCTTAAAATTCTTTCATACTCCTTGGCGGCTTGGGTAAACTGGCTATATTTTAAACAATTATCTGCCTTTTTCTTAAGTTTCTCAAAAGGAGTCAACTGTTCAGCCTGTTCCATAATAAATAGCAGCTGTTTAATTTCTTGTTCTTCATAGTAATCGGAGCTGCACAGAATTGTCACAATAATATCCTTTAGATCAGCATGGTTGTGCTTCTCTGTATTTTCACATTCTCCCTGCTTATTTATCGGTCCGACTAATTCTTCTACTCTTTTCCTTAGTTCGGGCAGAGAGATTTCATGTTCAAGCCAATGAAGAAAGGAGTCTTGATAAAGTTCTACTGTAATTGTATCGACATTATGGTAAAT
>Ga0160506_100164_pt1 | contig 16671 bp, 13 predicted proteins | sample DID2874_E49MG_FD_108204 | JGI IMG/M metagenome (GOLD analysis project Ga0160506, IMG submission 108204) | Enriched chicken feces microbial communities from UW Madison campus, WI, USA - DID2874_E49 MG | ecosystem: Host-associated > Birds > Digestive system > Large intestine > Fecal | place: USA... | reverse complement strand
GGTCTTTTCACGGGAGCGGTTGAAAACGGAGACGGTATAACCACGGCTTTCGATGTTGAGCGCAAGGTTACGCCCCATCACTGCCATACCGACAACCCCGATCTGTTGCTTGGACATTACATACTCCTGTCAGGTGTGGTCACTGCGACTGTACGCAGCTTGCTGAAAGCTAATCATATCTCATCTGCATTAGAGAATATAGACAATGTCTGTATGCATGAGCAAATAGCAATCAAACCAATAAATATTAAATAAAGATTCTAAGATCCTATAAAAGACTTAAATGAAAGGTTCTGCAAGATATTCTTCAGTGTAAACATCGGTAATAAAAGATAAAAATCTACTACGGCAGGAAGCAGCGAAAGAGAGTTCTACTTTTCAAATACCATTTTTTTAACGTGGTGGCAAACAAATATTTTTTTAAAAAAAACTTAATAAAACTATCGCTTACGTTATCTGAGTTAGTATCAGAATAGCTTTTAATTGAATTTAAACGTTCCATCTCAATATGGCTATAAGAGAGGTCAAGAGGGTGCTCAACAAAATCGGACAAATAAATAAAATTTATTAAACCCTTACACTTAAAATATGACCATTCATCAGCGATGAAGAACTCCTTTTGCGAAAAGTCATATAAATTACGTGCAATATCAAGGGTTACCACATAACAACATGTTCTAAAAATATACATTTCACTCTTAATAGTCTTATAGAAAATCTCCTCACCTATTCGAAGTTTAGACCAAATGCTTCTTGATATAAATTTGTTTTTATCTATACCATTTTGCCCACCAAGAATAAGAAGGTCATGCTCATTTTTCAAACGAACAGAATCTGTAAATGATTTAAGAAAACCATATAGTCTATGATCAAAAATTGCATCATCCTCAAGAATTAAACAATATGGAATATTGTCATCTATTATTTTCTTATATACTTTAATGTGGCTGAGAGTACATCCTATTTCCCCTAAAGATACATGCCTATTTTTTCTAGCTATAGCACATGATAAATCAATATTCTCAATCACAGACTGAGGCAAATCCTTTCCAACAACAGCATCGATAAACTCAAAATGAATATTATACTTATTCATTTTATCCGATATAACCTTACGCCTGTCGTAATCGGATTGCATTGATATAACAAAAACAGGGATCATATTTTACTCATTACCTTCTAATAAAGCCGAACAAATAACCTCATTTGTCCATTGATTAAAATAACCGGAATTTTTACCGTACGAATTATCAATGACTTTATTTGGGACATCAACAAGACAGGCTAAAATATGCCCATGCATTCTAGAAGTAATGATATTATCAAACTGAGAGAAATAAATAAAACTTCTGGATACCAAATTTTCACAATGTTTTCTCCAGAGATAATAAGCAAAATTTTTGGTAAACTTTAAATCTAAACGATTGGATATAGTAAATAAATAGCCAACTATGTTTCGTATATATATATCTTTCCGATTAACAAAATCCTGCCAATCCTTGACAATAGCTCCTTCAGGAATACTTAAAGAAGCTTGGCTGGAATTGACTTCGCAATCAACTCGCAAAAAGAATAATGTATCATTATTTTTCTGGGTTGACTTAGGAATATTACGATATAAAGCATGTGCCATGTCTGGAGATAAGAAAGCATTGCTAGTAAACTGTTTAAATATATTTAAAGTTTGTTGATCACGTGCAAATAGATATAGATCGTGATGTTTCTTAAATATATCTCGAGATTCATTTAGTTTATTAATATTAGAATAATATGCTGTCTGCGGGAGAACAATCACTCTATTATTTGGGAATTGATTAACAATTAACTCTCTTAAATTTTGATGTATTGAATAAATATCGCCAAAATTACCGCCACCTTGGCATATAATTGTAGTTTTAGGTGTTAAGAACTTCATAACCTCAGCATAATCGTAATCCTTTGCCGATCGAAATAACTTCACACTAATATTGTGATCTTTAAAAAACTGCAACGTTCCTTCAAAAATAAGAAGGTCACCAACGTTATGATATGTAGGGTAATCTAAAAAAATGACATCATTTTTATCGAGAATAAATTCACTAATTTTACTAAGCTTATTTTTTAATGTTATCATTTGCTGGCTTTCCATTTACACCCTCCAGATGCGATTTTAGTAGAAAAAGTTAAAACTATAAAAGAAAGAAAATAAACTCCGCCACCTAACAACCCTACCATTATAAGTCGCAAGATTACATTTTGAAACTCAGAAACAAAAAACATTTTTAATACAAATATGGCTCCAGCCATTAAGAGCGTAGATAACAAGGGGATAAAAACAGGCTTTAACTGTTGATAACCATTAATACCAAGTATTTTATTCATCAAAAATATCCCAACAGGAATCGTGACTACTACTCTAACAGTAGACCAAGAAACCATGGTTTCAGTTAATGAATAATTTTTAGTTAGCAAAACTGTAATTACAGACAGAGTCGCAGATAATGCAGATAGAAGCATAAACCTTTTACTTTCCCCGACAGCCTTCATGGCAATACCTACAAACATACGGGAATACATTACAGCGTACATAATTGCTATAACTTGTATAACTGGCACTGCATTAACCCAACCGTCACCTAAAATGACAGGCACCCACTCTGGACAGGTAATAGCCATCCCTACAAAAGCAGGCATTGATATAGTATTAAATATTTTTGTTGTGCGGGAGAAAATATTTTTTAATTTAGACAAATCATCTTGAACTTGCGAAAATAAAGGCAAAGCCATACGACTGACAACAGTATTCAATACGTTTAGTAGAGCATCTGTAATCCTAGTAGCCATATTATATAGCCCTAATGCGTAAGTACCATGAAAAGTTGCTATAAGCAAACTAAACACTCTGCTCAACACACTCCATAAGATGTTTTCTGCCATTACATAAACACCGAAGCTGAATAACTCCTTGAAGATGAGGGGATTAAAAGTCAATCGCTTTGGAAGATCTTTTCTTGTAGCAATAAAAAGTAACACCATAGATGTAAGCGACTGAGCAAAATTCCCGTAAACAACACTCCAAACCCCGTGACCTGATAAAGCAAGTGGGACAGTTACTAAAAAGAAGATCACTCGTGATAATAGAGTTCTTTTTGTAAAAGCACTCATCTTTAGATCTCGTAAAAGAAGAGCCGTCGGAAGTAAAGAAAGTAATGTAAAAACAACGCCAAAAATTTCGAATATAAATATATATGATACTATTCGCTCATCGATGTAAATCCATAAAAATACCAGTACTACGACTGATATGATTAATGCCAGAGCACAAAAAAGAATCGAGGCGACAAACGCAGTTTCTTTAATATCCTGCGTTAAATCCTTCTTCTGTATGATAGACTCAGTTAGTCCGAAGCTAAATATTAAGCTAATTAGTCCGGCAATAACTTGTGCCATCGCTATGTTTCCATAGTCAGCAGGATGTAATATTCTTGCCAAATAAACGATTGAAATTAGACTTAATAAAACAGATGATATCGCTTCAATCCCTGACCAGATCGCTGCAATTCTAATATTTTTCTTTGAGAACATGTTCCACTCAACCGTCAATATATATGGCTATTTCGTCCAGTTTTCCATAAAAAATTTATTTACTCTCTTCATCGTCACATCATTGTTTGATGAAACAAGACCAAAGTATCCTAAAAGAAAATCCTTGATTTTATAATAAATTTTTCCAACACCAGTACCTTTGAAATAAACAGTATTGCCATGACTCAAACAGTTTATCGAATGACTTATCTCTTGTATATTTTCCAGTGCCGGCAAACAAATTTTAACCTCTGAGTGAGATAATTCAATTATTTTACTAATCCATAAGTCATCTGCCTTTGGAGCAATATTAATAAATTCGTCACAATATATAAAATCATCATTGATATGTTTTCTCATTAAAATACAGCCACCAACACCGGTAATAATGAAATTTTCCTTTAAAGGATGCTCACCCATGTATAATGGAAACATATTATAACTTTGGTTAATGCCAAATATATTTTTTTTAACAACACGAACACGTGATGCAACCACATAGTTACAGTCATTTCTTTTGAACTCATTTTCTAAATGTTGCAACCATAGTTGCCCATATATGACATCGTCATCAGCATATACTAGCAAATCACTATCTAAGGCATACCTTAAAGCTGGAATAATTTTTCTGTATGGTCCAGAATTACTAACAAATTTAACCTCTAAGATCTGTATTATATCATTTATTTCGCTTATCCAAACAGGTAGTTTTTGTATTCCCTTGTCAGCTAGATATGCATCTCTTGAGACCCACAAAATAATTTTATCAGGAACCCTGTTTTGATGTATTAAAGACCAAACCGTCGCTGAGCAAAGAGTGAGCCTTTCACTCGTCGTAGTTAAATTTACGATCAACATCCGAAGTCACCATCTACAATTAATTAAATAAAACAAAAAATAAGATTTACTAAAAATTCTTTAAAGCATTTAATATATCTAATCTCAATTCGCCATTCACTGGATTTATTATACCACTATAACACACACCTATACCAAAGGAATGAATCCCATTACGATTATAATAATATTTTGCTATGCTTTTGTTAAAACTTGATGTATCACAAATATGACTGAACGTAGCATAATCGTAGGAATAATAGAATATTTTTTCAATATTAACTGGAGCATTAGGCCTATTCCTTAGATGTTTAATTACATTATTATAAAAAGTATTAATTACTTCCGCTCTTGACATAGCATTATACCTTCCAAAATCATCCTTCAAATTCAAATCGCCACCTTGTTCTCCATTCGATTTGTATTGAAAATACCATTTATTTCCAGCCCACAATGCTGAAGCAGTTTCATTCCATTCAGTTATCCAAATTCCTTTTTCGGATAGATGTGGTAGTAAAGCAGCCTGACTAGATAATTGGCTTATACTATCATTAACCATCGCGTTTGTCGTTTTACCCTTAGGGTAAATATGTGTACCATATCCATCGACAAGCAATGTTAAGTCAGCGACTTGCCCTTTCCCGTCTTTATACTGAGATAACGCCTGGATCAAAGACGCAGAGTTTCCGGTGGGATTACTCATGCCAAAGGTTATAATTTTAGAATTTGGGTAATATTTCCTAATTAAAGAAACACTGCTTTTCAAAAATGGTGCGTATCCTGCTATAAATTTTTCAATTTGAGTTGCCGACAAAAACCATTGCCATTTGTTGTGAATGAAATTATTCTTATCAGGCATATCAGCATTATTACAGTAAAGATCTAATTCGTTGCCGACTTCGAATGCATCTATAGAAACACCTCGTTTGGACAATAACTCGAGATATTTAGTGAGTTTTTTTTCGAACATATCTAATTTTATTTTACTTAAGGGATATGTTCCATACTCACAGTGACTTTTTTCCGGGGGGATGTAATCAGTGGATGAAAAATCTGATTTAGAAGGGTTTATTACAGCCAAGAATTTAATACCATAACTATTAATCATCTTGATATTCTCATAAAGAATATCAGGGTCGCCATTTAAGTTATCTCTAAACCATTTTATCCCTGTCTTATTAATATTAGATATCATATTGTCACGTCTTTCTTTGAGAACATGAGATGAACCAGAATATTTTGCACTAAATGGATAGGCATCTGGCAAACTGGGGGGGACCATGGCCCAACTTTGCGAATTAATATTGGAACGATCGATCCCAATGTCAACTTTATTTATTTCGACGCAGTAAGATAAATTACTATATATCGACAAGCAAAGCAGAGAAGCAATTTTTATTATAATTCTTCTTTTTGCGATATGAAAATCCATCATTCCCCCTCTTAATTAAAGATACACTTACAGTGGAACTAAAAAATCCTTCTCTAGAGGAATTTTTTATATAGAGCAATAGTTTTGGATGTCATCGAGGATGATGAAAATGATTCAGTTATCAATCTCTGACCATTCTGACCTAATGTCAGAACACTACTATTATATGCTTTATTAATTACAGCTATTAAAGAATCAACATCTCCATTTTGAAATAGAAATCCGTTATGTCCATCCACTACAATTTCAGGTAAAGATGTCGAATTACTTGCTATGACAGGCAAACCATAACTCATAGCTTCTAACGGCACAATAGCAAATCCCTCCCAGCGACTTGGTATAACTAAAAAATCCGACATAACGAAATATTTTTCTATTTCTTGAGGTTTCACCCAGCCATAATAAAATACATTTTCAAGTATAGGTAAAGTTATCTCATCGTTAACCACGTCACCAACCACATGTAGCTGAATATTTTTATTTTTAATCATACTGAAGGCTTCAATTAACAGGTCAAATCCCTTTTGATAGTCCAATCGCCCCACAAATAGTAGCTTAAAGACTTCATCATCTTTATTATTTTTATAAACACCGAGTTTAGGTTCAACCCCATTATGGATTACAATCATCTTATCTTTTGAAATACCGAATTCTTGAGCCTTATTATATTCATAATGACTTACACATATTATACAATCCGTTGCTATAGACAAAAACTGTTCTACTATCGAATAAATTTTACTTTTTATTTTTGTTGAGGTCATTAAAAAAGAAAATGCATGAGGACAATATATAATGACAGGGCGGTAAAATGGTTTAAGAAACAATAAAATTATTCTCGCCATTACTCCTGAGAATGTACTATGTATATGAATAACATCAGGCCTGTATTTTCTAAGCAAAGATAATAAATTAGCCATGAAGGAAAGAAACGATTTCAAATTTCGTCCTGTCCGAGAAAAGGTATAAACAAACCTATCATCAATACTACTTAACTGATAACGGTGCAAATCCGGAACAAGGCAGAACACACTAGACACATTGCTATCATTAATTTGTGCATCCATTAGCTTGTCAATAACAGTACCCACGCCACCTTTAACTGTTTCAGCACAATGCAGTATTTTCACTGTCACTTCCTTTTTAAGCGAGATTTAAATTTATTCATAATATTCAAAAAAACAGCATCACTATCACAACGGTAAACGTTCAATATAAAAGATGACACTGCCTTAAAAAACTTACCATCATCCAAATATTTATAAGGAAGGACAAAGGATTTAAAGTATGCATCATCATTACCCATTAAATAGTTATTCATATCCGATATCCAAAAATTTGAATAATTAGCAGATTCTTTGTTTTTATGAGTCTTCCTGCTCGCAAAATAATTAGTTAAAGGTATTTCTATCATTGTGAAAATATATTTACTGAATGAAGCTCTAATGCAAAAATCATAATCTTGATGTCTTTTATAGTTCTCATTAAATTTTATTTTTAATGCAATATTTCGTGGTGCAACTATTGAGCTAGTTTGAATTACACCACCTAGCCCAAACAAATACTTGGCCATTGAGTCTTTGTTTTTTTTACATTCAATTGGATGCAGTCCATTGCGTAATACTCCATCAATATATAAATTTATTCTGCTATAGAATATTTCCAAAGGATTATTCCGCTCTTGAATATAATTATAAAACACTTCCAGTTTATTGAATTCCCAAGTATCATCAGAATCCAAAAAAGCTATATAATTCCCTGTGGATTCAATTATCCCCTTATTCCTTGCTGCTGCACCATTTTTATTTTTATCAAAACTGAATAATTTGATGCTGCAGCCAGTATTTTTATACTCGTTTAAAATAGTTTTTAATTCATTAAAGTCTGATGAAGCGTCATCTACAATTATTATTTCATAATCTGTAAAAGTCTGCCCTACCACCGAGTCAAGTGTTTTTCTGATATTTTTTGATGCATTATATGTTGGAATTACAACTGAGAAATATGGCATATGATCTACTCAATTATTTTATAAGATACTTCCGCAAAATTGTAGATATATTTCTATTCATAAAAAATAATATTAAATTTCGCACCAACCCATAATATGGATAAATACCGTATTCATATAATTTGAAGTATTTAAATATTATCTTTAATCTATTTCGAACCTGCTTTTTCCTTTTTGTTGAAGATATACTTTGTGAGTTAACTTCATAGTGTACCCAGGGCTGTGGCATGTTCATTCCTTTACCAACAGATAGCAAACGAAAAAATAAATCATAATCTTCGCAAGCAGGATATTCTTTACTATATACTCCTGTTTTTTTAATACTTGCACATCGCATCATTACAGATGGATGTACAAACATATTATTAATAAACATTTTTTTTCTAATTTCTTCATCGCTTACTGGCATCTTATTTTCAAATAGGAACTGACCTTTTTCATTATAAAATGACGCCCAGCATCCAATTATGCTGTAATCTTTGTTTTCTGATAAAAATTTAGACTGTTGTAAATATCTATCTGGTTGACAACTATCACCTATATCTAGTCTTGCCACGAATTCATAGTTGTCGATAATGTATTCTAATCCTTTGTTTAGGGCATCCTCTATACCACAATTTACATCTAATCTTATTATTTTTAGGTTTTGAAAATCATTCAACCTCGCGCCAACAACCTCTTCAAATGGAACAATGCTACCATCATCAATTACAAAAACATCCGAATTTACAGGGATATCTGCAAAGGTTTTAATTATATCATTAAGCTGCGAATTATAAGAAGGAATAAGTATTGCATATTTTTTCATCTTACACCATATATTATAAGGAACTGAAATACCATTTCGAGTTATAAACTATAAAGAGCACAAAATTTACTATTGGCAATAAAATTAACAACCCGAAGCTATACATACCAACGTTTTTGTTTTTTAGATCTTTAGCTATACTCACAATTATTAGAGGTATAAGCATCCATGAATACGCCGCAAATCTGTCATAAAAAGGCATGAAAGAAAACAAATTCATTAAACAATTCAGGAGGATATAGAAAACAATTAGCTGATGAACTTTCGCATCTGATATTTTCTTTCTGAACAATGAATAAATAATGACTGGAAACAAAGAGAATATAACAAAATCAGGTCGAAAACCAATAATATAGTCAGTACCATTATTAAAATATACCTGATAACGACTATCTAAAGAACTAGCATCAATAATATGGTTAATAACTATATTAAAAACATCCGCAATAGATAATATCAGGGTAATTAACCATGCTATAAGTGCATTTTTAATTTTGAAAATATTTTTAATATTAAAAAAGACAGCCAAATATAATAAAAGCAAAACAGCAGCTGTATTATGGAACATAAAGGATATAAATATCCACCAGAGGCTTCTATATTTCTCTCTTTTTAATAGAGAGGCTATCACTAAGAACATTACACCTAATGCGAGACCCTGTCTGATCCCCAAAGCTGTATAGGAGGCGAAATATGGATACATTGTATATGAAATTATAGCAATAATTCCATATGGTGCTCGTAATATTTTCACAAGCCCTATACTTACAAGCGTAAATATTATAATAGCAATAACCCCAAAATAAAAATGCACATTTGGGAATATTTGTGAAATCAACCATGAAAGTATCCTAAAGCCTGGCATATATGCAACAGCATAAACAGTTGAGTCATTCACCGCTTGTATAAATGTCCAGTTTTGCAACCGCTCAAAATATTGAGAATAATCAAGTGAATCTGAAAAAATCCCCTTATTATAATTAAGAAAAAATGTAAAAATAGCACAGCATAAAAGTGGATAAACTAGAGCTTCATTTGATAATTTACCATGCATCACTCTTTTATTTACAATAAAAAACAGAGCTATGATTGTGATTATCAAAAAAGTTACATAAAATGGCATTTCCATGTTTAATTCTCGTTTAAATGAGGTCAAGCCTCATCAGCTTATTTTAATTAATACTACCCCTCTAATTAATAAGCTCCATCTTTTCTTAAAACAACCGCTATAGTTTTGAATAAAATAGCTATATCGTTCCACATTGACCAGTTTTTTACGTACCAAGCATCCAGATATACACGAGTCTCATAATCAACATCGCTTCTACCACTAACCTGCCATAAGCCAGTCATACCCGGCTTGCTTAAAAGATAGTAATCAACCTCATCATTATATCTTTCTAGTTCTGCAGTAATTATAGGACGAGGACCAACTAAGCTCATCTCTCCCTTAAGGACATTGAATAACTGGGGCAACTCATCCAGACTCGTTCTACGTAAAAACTTACCAATTTTTGTAATTCGAGGATCATTTTTTAATTTAAAAGTAGCTTCCCATTCTTTTTTCGCTTCAGGGTCATTATCCAAGAGACGCTCCAAAACCTCTTTTGAATTTATTACCATAGATCTGAATTTCAGACATTTAAATGGCTTCCCCCCCTTTCCTATTCTTTCGTGACCATAAATAGCTGGTCCGCCATCTTTTTTAACCTTACGGCTGATATAAAATAGTATAGGAGAAAGCATAGCAATTATCGCTAATGACCCTGCTATATCAAATACACGTTTAATAAGCCTTGATGACCATTTAGCTAAGTTTTGTTGTACTCGAAAAATCATTACTTCATGGCTGAATATAAAAGACATATCAGTACTATCGAGCGGCATACCACGTAGAGTCGGAATTACCGAAACGTAACGAAAGCCTTTTATCATAAAGTTGCGAAGCCAAGCATTCCTCATATCTCCTTGGTGAGATTCAACCGCAACGATAAATTGTGTCTTAGTTCCAATATTATCTAACCATTTCAATTCATTCAATGATACAGGAATACCATCAATATTATCTCCCACAGATATCCCTCCATCACTATAAATGAAACCAATAATTTTTAATCCAAGGTTGCGCTCACTGCTGATCGCCTTATATGCTTCATGAGCATTAACACCACTACCTATAATCCAAGTATCTCTTTGCCATAGCCCAAAAGAATCAAGGATACGCTTTACAAGCATTCGCATTGCAGGCACTAGTACGAGCACAAAACCCCATGTCAAAACCCAAAGAAAACGTGAGAATGACCATGTAGTAAATGCAACAACAGCAATTTCTATTATTGCGAATATCACAAGGGTACGAAGAATCTCCTTTAGTTCAAACCAAAATGTTTTCCGATAGAAATAATGGCGTAGCCTTATCGAATACCAACCTACACAGCAAAAAGCAAGGGACCAATGTAATGCAATCCAACCATCAAGTTCGTTAGATGAAATAATTTGCTCATAATTAATTGATGTGAGTGATACAAAACCGATCGCTAAATAAATTGAAACGACAAAACCAATGAAATCAGACAAAGCAAGAGCAGTGCTGACAAAGAAACTTCTCCCAAGAAGAGTCATGATAGCCTCTCGAATATTGAGGTCACTTAAAAAGTGATTTAGCTTATTTAATAAATTTAAAATGCCTACCATTAATATGGTAGCTATAACCGGCCAATATTACTCCGGTTATAGAATTTAATTATTTATCATCAGTATAAGAATAACCGTAGTTACTATAGCCATAACTATAATAACTACTGGCCTTTTTAATTACCCCATTAAGGATACAGCCTTTTGCTATAACCCCACTCTGCTCAAAGCGTTTAAAGCTAACCTCAAGTTCTTTAGCTGTATTTTGTTCAAACCGCGCAACCAGAAGGGTTGTACCAGCATAGTGACCAATAATGGCTGCATCAGTTACAGCAAGTATTGGGGGGGTATCCAATACAACAATATCATAATTCTGACTCGCCCAAGAGATCAACTCTCCAAATCGACGATGCATTAATAATTCTGCAGGATTTGGTGGAACCGCTCCGCGTGATATAAAATCAAAGCCGACAGGAGAAACCTTTTTTAGTGATTTTGACATCTCGGTTTTTCCCGATAAAAAATCTGACAACCCATTTTCATTTGATAAATTAAATAATTTATGAGTATAACCTTTGCGCATATCGGTATCAATGAGCAGGACCTTTTTGCCTGTTTGAGCAATTACTGCAGCAAGGTTTGTACTCACAAATGTTTTACCCGCATTCGGACTTGCACCTGAGATCATGAGCACATTATTTCTAGCCTCCATCATTGCAAAGTGCAAACTCGTTCTTAATCCCCTAATTGCTTCAATTGCAAGGTCTGCAGGATTTTCAACCGCTAAAAAACCATGAGACTCACTATTCGTGGTTTTAGTCCAATACTGCTTTTGTACTGCTTTTTTGGCAAAAGCTTCTGATACAGGAATGCTTGCATAAACGTTAATCCCTCTCTCTTCAAGTTGCTCCGGACTTTCAATTCCTTGACGCAAAAATACACGTAACAACACCAAGCCTATAGATACCATAAGTCCCAATGCAATCCCGGCCAACACGATTAACATTTTTTTTGGTTTTACTGGTTTTGTTTCTGTAACAGCTGTATCGATAATTCTTACATTACCTATCGCACTGGATTTAGCAATGCTCAATTCCTGCTGTCGATTTAAAAGCTGCATATATACAGCCTGCCCAGACTCGACATCTCTACTTAATCTTAAAATCTCTTGCTGAGTCTTCGGCATAGCCGAGACTTTTTCATTAAGTTTGGTTTTTTCATCTTGAAGTGTTTTACGTTTCTCCATCAAAGCTTTATAAGTCGGATGTTCTTTAGTATAAAGCTGAGATATTTCAGACTCTCTAAAAGTCAACTCATTGAGTTGATTATCAACGTTGACAATCTGTTCCAGAACAGATTTAGCTTCTAATGATAAATCTACAGAATCCTTTTGTCGACGATATTGATTTAATTTATCCTCGGCAATATTTAGATCATTTTGAACTTTTGGTAACTGCAGGTTCAAAAAGTCCAGACTTTTTGCATCTTGAGCAGCTTGTCGAGATATATTTTGAGCCAAATAATTATTACTAATATTATCAATTATATTTTTAATTAATTCTGGATCATCACCAGTAAGCGAAAGGGATAGCATTCCAGTATCCTTTCCTTGATCGAGTACAGTAAAGGAGTTTTGTAAATCTGTAATTGCTTTTAACTTAGTTACGTATGTAATCGTAAATTTTGTGTTAGGCTGAGCATCAATTTTGTCTACTTTGAAAGACAAACCGTCATGTTCTAATAGACGACCTACCATACCACTAATTTCTACATCATCATATGTTAAGGTATAATGCATGTTATCTTTAACGGTAAGAGTAAGTTCCGGTAATTCATCTTTACTCTCAGGTAAATAAAGCCTAGTAATTATAACCTTACCTTGCTGATTCCCCATCAACCGAGCCCAACCTCGCCCTAAAATAGGGAAATAATCTTGTTCCGCTTTCGCTTGAAGATTTAAATCAGTAACTGTTTTCCCTAAAATCATTCTCGATTGTAGTAAAGCGATTTCTGGTGCAGATTGAGGTTGACTATTTGGAAGCATCTGGCTTAAATTACTTAAAATAGCGTTACCTTGTTTTTGTTCTACCTGAACCAATGCATCGGCCTGATAAATAGGAGTAGCAAATAGAACATATACAAGTGACATTAGTGTCACTAGAGCCGTTACGGATACAATTAGCTTTCTATGGTCGATAAGCTCACCAAGCAAACGCCCTAAATCTATTTCGTCTGTATCTCTAACAGTAGATTTATTTGTAACTTGAGACATGCGATAATCCCTGATAATTATATGTCTAATTTTTCAACCCAGCGTAAGCCAGCTTGCTCGATCAATTGATATACTGAAGCGAAAGCTTCCTCGCTTTTTCGATATGGGTCAGGTATATCTCTTTGCTCCAACCACTGACCAAAAAGCATAGTTTTTCCTCTTGCCTCTGGAGCTATACGACCAATCTGCTCTATATGAGACTTTTCCATTACCAGTATTAAATCATATTTTCGACTTAAAGAAGCCGTAAACTGTCGACCTCGGTGCCCTTCTAGCGAAAGCCCGTACATTGCCGCTATTTTAATTGCACTATCGTCAGCAGCATGATCGACTAAAGCACCAGTACCAGCTGAATCGATTTGCTTATCAGGTAACGCTCTGCGTAAAAAGCGTTCACCAATTGGTGAACGGCAGATATTTCCAGTACACACCACCAATATCGAGTTGAACATTAGTTTGGCCATCTCTTAATGTAACGAATAGTTTCAGTCATATCATGTACTCCAGTTATAGTTGGTACCAGTTGAGATATCACTCTGTTCCAACGTACAAGTGGAGCGGTAGTAACATAGACAATATCATATGGTTGTAACTGAAATTCAGTACCCAAAACCATTGCCGAAGCATCCTGGGCATTCAATTGATAGATATTCGCGATCTTATCTTGTTTATCCCCTTTTAATTGGCGGATAACAAAGATACCAGTAGCGTCACTAACTGTCTGAGAGATTCCATCAGAATTTCCTAGAGCTTCAGCAAGTGTCATTCCACTACGATCCATTTTGAGTGTACTTTGTTTACCAACCTCTCCCATAACGAACACTTTCAGATCGTCATTACGGGGTATAAATAATATATCTCCAGGATATAACAAATGATTCTGAGTCAAATCACCTTTCTGCATAAGAGCATAAAGTGATATCTTCGTATCTTGACCATTATGAGTTAATACAACATTTCTCCAATCCGCATCCGCAGCCAATCCTCCAGCAGCGTTAATAGCATCCATCACTGTTAATGGAATATTGGTAATAGCCTGTTTTCCTGAGTTTGCAACCTGTCCAGTAACATAGACTTTTTGAGATCGAAATGCTGCAATACTTACATCAACCTGCGGGCTTTCAATATATGTAGTCAGACGATTTGAAATTTCTTGTCTTACCTGTGTCAACGTTTTTCCTGCGACCAGAACTTTGCCAATATACGGATAGAAAATCGTCCCATCTGAGTTTACCCAGTTCCCCGTATCGCTAGCGCTACGATATTGACCAGCAGGTGTAGTTAACTCAGGGTGATCCCATACTGTCACCATGAGTACATCACCAACCCCTATGCGATATTCATAGCTTTTTAATAGGCTATCTAGTTGAGGATTAGAACGAGCAATCACAGGTTCAGGTCGTAGTTTATCTATCAGCCCTGGCGTTAAGGGATAGACATTTACCAGTTTGTCCAAATCGTAATCGCTATCCGGCAACTCAACAACATTCTTACGAAGGCTATTTAACCCCTGGCCAGGTACGATAGTACAACCAGATAAAAATCCTATTGCTAATGCCAATGCCGAAAATCTAACTATTTTTTTCTTCATAATGTCACATCATCAGTAAACCAAAAAGTGTCTAACTCCCAAACCACCGCGTATTCACCAGCTACTTAAAGATTGCTGGAATCAGCGGTCATATGTTTGCCCGCAGATACCTAAATTCGCCGTAGCTGGACTATAAATCAAATGGTATTTCGACTCCGGCGCTAGCTCCAACATCATTGCTATCACTATTATCAGCATCGGTATACCAGAGTGAAGTAATTAAGCGTACTGACTTATATACATCTCCACTCCAGCCCAACTGCACTCCTTTCAATGTATCTGATTGTGGGAATGCTTTATTAATTTTTTGACTTCTTGGATTGACCTTTGCGTAAGCTAACCGAGCGCTCCAACGCTGGTTATCTTCCATAACCAACTCAATTTTTCCGGCATAAAGCTGACCATCCCCCCCTATAGCGTCACCTAATGGGTAACCTTGCTGATAGAAGCCGTCACTATAAATACGGTGTGTATAACTATAATTTGTTCGACTCATATTAGTTCGTGTATCATGAGCCTCCATATACCAATTGACGGCATTTTTTCTAAATCCATGATGCCCTTCAACTCCGCCAAGAAACATATTAGCGGACGGTAAATAGCCAGCTTCATCCTCACCTATCATTTGACCATATAAACTTATTGGTAAACCAAGTGTTGGTTCTAGCTTCAGTTTGAAGTCAAACCCAGCTAACTGATTACCTGGTTCATTGGGATCGTTTGCTGTTGTATTGTCTTTACCCGTCAGGCCGTCCCAAAAATTACTTAACGACTCGGGCCTCCCCTCCCCGCCCCACTGCATAATGCGCGATGCGCCCAGTTCAAGGGACTGGAAAGGAGAAAACGTCAGACGACCGCCGATAATTTTGGTATGCGGTACGGCGGTATATTGATTCATCTGGCTGGCGGAAATCTGATACTGCCAAGGGCCAATCCAGCGCAGCCACCAGGTTTCCGGTGCGGCCTGTTCAGCACGCTGCATTAAAACGCCGGTCATCGGGCGCATCGCATCACCGCGGATCAGGCTGCCCTCGTAACCCGGTCCCCACCACTGCGGCATCTGGCCGAACGAGAGCCACTGGTTCCAGAACTTGACCGCGCCGTAGGCGCCATTAGCATTAAAACGGGAACCGTTGCTGATGCGTTCGTCACCTTCAACGTTGCCCTGTAGATGCACATCCCACCATTCGCCGCTGTTATTAAAGGCCAATGATAAAGAACTATCCGCAGGCTGATTCTGGCCAAATCCCTGCGGCGTTCCGGGTTTATCCGTTGAGGTATAGCCACTCACCCGGAAATCAGCTTTTAAGGAATCGAGGCGTTGGTTGATTCGAGCGAGAACAACCTGTTCAGAAGAGTAAGAGGGTTTTGCTTTCTTAAGTGCCCGATTAATCTCTTCCTGGCTCAGAGGCCAGGTCGACAGGCTGAGATGAATAACGCCGCGATCGGAAAGCCACGCCAGATCGTTGCGCAGTTCGTTGTCATTCATCACTAACCCGGAGGCATAGGCAAGTGAGCTGGC
>Ga0160506_100158_pt1 | contig 16869 bp, 12 predicted proteins | sample DID2874_E49MG_FD_108204 | JGI IMG/M metagenome (GOLD analysis project Ga0160506, IMG submission 108204) | Enriched chicken feces microbial communities from UW Madison campus, WI, USA - DID2874_E49 MG | ecosystem: Host-associated > Birds > Digestive system > Large intestine > Fecal | place: USA... | reverse complement strand
ATCTGTTATGTATTTTGCCGCCCCTCTCACACATGCCAGCTTTAAATCCCTAATACTTGCCTCACTTTTGCCAAAGGGCTTAAATTCAATGCTCTTGCCCGGTATGAATTCCTTAATGGCCTCCCGGAATAAATCAATCCGGCAGGACTGCCCTGTTAATTTGATAATGGAAAAGTCAGATAATCTTCCGTTCTGATAGAATTCATTTAAGAATCTGTCTACAATCCAGTAAATGTCTGCTCGTAACAACAGCTCTATTTCTTTTATATTAAATACAATCTCCGGAAAATCATGGCGTACCTTTAAGCCTTGTCCTTCCCGTACCGATAAAGTCCAGTAGTCTATACAGGTTATCATTAAGTCTTCGCTTTCCTGCTCCTTACTTGCCTCAAACCGGTTTCTTAAGATACCCCGACCCTGATAGAATTTCTTTTTTAAACGTTCTGCTACCTGGAACAAGAAGTAAAAATTATTCTTTACCATGTAGTACTCTTCTCTGCTCCGGTTTTCGTAATAACGAAACTTGGTAGGAATTTTTTCTTCTGCCTTATCATAAGCTTCTGTCAGCTTTTCATAGACTTTTTCTCTGCCATAGGTATCTACCATACGATAGATATCCATTTCTGCCTGTGCTAAAAACTCCTCTATCCTAACTCCTTTTTTCCCTTGGTAATAATCTGCAAATACGATCTTTAGATATTGCATAATACGATAGGTTATATTGTTTCCACCAAAGTTAGTATCTCCATTTTCATAGGTGGTTTCGATATCCACCAGGTAGGAGGATTTTTCATTTCGAATGATAAATTCACAGGAGGAAAGGTCCGTGGTTCCACCTCCGCAGTCCATAATGAGTGCTGACAGGCGTTCTCCCTCATAATAGCTCTTTTTCTCGATAAGGCTTGTGATGGTATTATAAAGAACCGCGGTGCCTTCATCCAACATGCGGTTTCCTTCGATTTCATATTCCGGCAGTATGGCGGTAAACATGCCGATAAACTGCTCCTTTAGTTTTACGGGACTGGTTAAATGCAGCTTTTTAAAGCGGCATTTAAACCGCTGTTCTGCATTGGCAATAACATATAAGAGGTATTTCCGAATCATCTCCTGCCGTTTTACGGTAGCTGTATTACCCTTTTTATCAATAATTTCCTGATCCCCGTTATAGGTTTCCACCCAACGCTTCATTTCATAGAATATGCTAAAGGATTCATCGTAATATTTTACTTTTGTATCCTTCCTTGCCTCATACCCAAAGTGATAGACAACTTCCTCTGTGTTGGTACAATCTGCAATACTGACTAAGGTTGGCACCATCGGTTTCCAGACACTGGATTCTTTACTCTCATCTAAAAACTGAACGATATTGATATCATCTAATGTTATCTTTTCATTTAACAGGTCATTCCTGTCGGGTTTTTGTATGTATCCATGATTGAGATAAACTGCTGCCGTTGTATTAGAGGTACCAAAATCTATGGACAGCACGGCTTGTGTCTCCTCTATCTCCCGTATCTCTAAGTCTGCAAGGGGGATTTTATAATAATCCAGAATCACAGGCTCATCGGCTTCTTCATAATAGGTCTGGTACAGGTACTCGGATTCTTCCCTTGCAAAGAATAAGAGATAATAGAATTTGATATTTTCATGTTTTATCTCCTGTTCCTTATCCTTCGTTAAATAATACTGTTCCGCTTCCCCACCATCCGAGGTTAGATTCATAATACAACATAGCTCGTTATTTTCCCCAACTAATAATACATTGGTATTAATCAGATTTTTAAATCTGTTCTGAGTGGGATTTGCAGTTTTTCCATAGACCGCCCCGCTATAGAAGGTATTGCCAAACCCTGCCTTTTCATTCAATCTAATCTTATATTCATCGAACTGGGTAAGTGCAAGCTCCCGGTATAGTATCATTCTGGCAGGATTTTGTATGGCCTCTCCATCATCTAGTTTTGTACCAAGCTTTCTTCTTAAAGCTTCTTCTACTCTATCGAATCCACCTTCTGCCTGCTTTTCTATAAGCATGGACTCATCTTCTCCGCGAAAACGCAGTATGGTATTGATTAACTCCTGACGGTTTAAGGGATTGGCAATTCCTTTGATTAATTTTTCCTGTATACAGATTTCCCTTAACCTATATGTGGTCATATCCTTTAATACGCTTTTTTTATAGGATGCCCTATGGGGCTTTGATGAATTTACTGTTGTATTCATATGGTTTCTCCCGTAACTGTTAATAAAGCAGGATTTCTTCAATTTTCATGGTTTCTTTCACGTCAATAATGCCAAAATGCTTATCCCAATAGATTCGTATGGCGTACTTAATCGGAAGGAAATAGTCCAGTATCAACTGTATTTTTTTCTCTTTTGATAGGTTCTTTCTCTCTCCCAGATAAAGCAGTATCTCATCCTTTTCCTGCTTATTGATATAGATACTGCTGTTACTAAAGATTACATGTATGGTTTCTTTTAACAACTGCAAACTGTCACCTAATTTATACAAACGGATAATGCGCTCTAAAAGCATCTGCTTTTCGACTTCTGAGAATTCTGCAAGGCTCTCTTTTAATTTCTGCCCGAAACAGCCATTTTCAATATCTTCTAATATGAAATGCTTATAAAATTCTGTCTTATTCATGCCCATATAGGCATCGGTATCTGCCAGATGATGCATTAATAAATCAAAAAGCACATTCCGCAGGGCTTCATATTCTACGAAGTCCGGCGGAAATAAATTTTTAAATATGTCATAATAACGGTAGTAAGGATTCACTTCTACTACCATTTTATCTTCCTGAAAGCCTGAATTTAATTCTTCGAAAGCAAGTTCCATATAGGGAGAATATACCTTTGCCCTTAAAAAGGTTATGTCTTCCTTTTTTAAACCTGCCTTTTGAGCCTTGATCAGCATATCCCAGATATAGTTCATTGGTTTGTTCTCCTTCCAACCTCTCTTTATACCGTGGTCTTTACACCCTAACTATTTTTCTGACAATTCCTTATCTTTATCTTCTTGCAGGTCAGATTTTAAAAGTAGTTTACCCTTACATACATATTCCGGAAAGTACTGTTGAATCTCGGATACCAGAAAGCTTATGATATCTCTGGTTAAATAATTTGCTTCTTCTGTTGTAAATTCTAACAGCAGGGTCTTTTTATAATTTTCTTCTCTGATACCGTCTGTTAAAAAGGAGTCCATCTGATAGGTTTCCCCTTGATTGTTACCGGTGTTTAAGATTTTAAAATCAATGAATTCTAAATCTTTTGCAATTTCAAAGGAGGATATTATCCGGTATAGCTCGGCTTTGGTGCGGATGACGCTGGTCTGCTGTCTGGCATAACGATTTAAAAAACTGTTCTCTGTTCTATTGGACATAACTTCATAGCCTGCATAAGAAAGGTTGGCCTGTCTATAAGCGGTCACTTTTAAAATCTTCCAGTCTGTAATATCTGGTACCGGGGCACAGACTGTCATGGAATCTTTATTTCGCTTGACATACCCTTTGAATTCTTCGTCCAGTATAACCAGATATCCATGTTCTTCACCTGATTTGCTTAATGAGATTTCATGCTGAAAATTTATCTGATCCATAGCCGGAACCGGAAAGGTAAGACTTGGGAGCACCAGATTTTCAATATTCCAAAGCGGAACCATATTTTCTTTTTTATAACTGTCATATTTTAAAAGGTTGATTTGTACTTCTTTTATCTGCTCCCCTTTACCTATGGGCTTATCCAAACCTGTCAGCATTACATCTGCAAATTTGTGTACGTAAGGGCTGTTTATGGTTGTCCACACCACGCCATTTCTGGTGAAATTCCCATACAGATTTTCAATACAGGCTTTGTATTCCAGACATTGTCTCAGGGATACTTTTATGGTGTACTCGTCCTTATTTGTCACAATTTTACCGGTATAACTTTCTGCTCCTGTAAGCATTTCTTTAAATATCAGGTAATCACACTCAAAAAACAGCTTCATTAAACGGTATTCCTGCTTATTTTCAAGCTTTTCCACCATCTCTTTTACTTCGTACTCTGTGTCCTTTATGTCCTCTGGGAGCATAGGGTATAAGAATTCATGAATGGGATCGACTTCATTGCGCTCTGCCAACGAGGTATATATGGTATAGCGGTTCTCATCAAAGCGTATTTCTTCGAATATTTCCCTGGTTAGCTTCTGAAACATTTCTTCATTATAGCCTACTACTCCCACAAACACTCCGTTTAAGATATCCTTTAAAAGCTTTCTTTCCTCCAGATTTGGTATTTTAGAAAGCCTCTCAATAATCATGTCTTTCATAGTTAGCTCCCATCTGCGACCTTTGGTTGTGTACTTACTTCGTAAGTTCTTTTCCCGTTGTTTCTTCTTCAGTACTTTCCTTCCCTGTCTCTGTTTCTACTTTTGTATCATTCTGTGTACTGTCTTCTTTGGTATTGGTACCGCTTGTTCCCGTTCCGGTACTGGTTTTCGTACTTTCTGTTGAACTAGTATCTTCCTCTGTCTGATTCTCTGCCTCACTAGTCGCCTTTTTCTCCATTTCCAAAATCAATTTGGTCATGTAATTTACATCACTGCTCATTCCGGCTTCTCTGTATATATCTCTTGCCAGTCCATACAAAACGGCTGCGGCTGCATAATCTTTTAAGCTTTCCTTTTTGGCAGCTTCTTCTATATACTGAGCTGCCTGAGCCTCCTGTTTTGCCGTTGCTGTATTCTTACTTTGTGCTAATTCCATCTTGACCTGAACGGCAGGGATACTATCCGGCTTTTCTGCGGCTGTATAATTATCAATAGCTGCCTGATAATAAGAAAGTGCCTTATCGTAGTTACCGTCTTCTACTGCCTGATCCCCCTTTGTAATATTCGCATCTGCATTGGCGGCAAGCTGGTCTTTTGCTGAGGTGCTTTCTTCCTCGTCCAGTTCTTCTATCCTGGTTTTCATTTCCTTGGCTTTTTCTTTGTCTTTGCCCTTTTTATATAGGTTTGCGGCTTCTTTATAATATTTTTTTGCCATAGTATAATAACCGCCGGCTTCCTCATCTTCTGCTCGGTCGGCATACTCATCCGCTTCTTCGATATAGTCCTCTAATTCCTGCTGGTGCTGTTCTGTCTTTACTTCATCTAATTTGGTGGAGGCTTCGTCCTTGCCCTCTGTATAGAAAATGTCTCTGGCTAAAGATAATGCTGATTCGTAGGCCTCAATTGCCTCTGCATAGTTGTCTATGGAGGCCATTTTATCACCACTTTGTATGTAACTTAAGATTTCCAGATATGCTGCTGCAAGCTCCTTTTGCTCTCTGATATACTGCTTTTCTTCTGCTCCGTAATCAAGAATTTCTTTTACCTGAACTAACGCCAGCTCATAAAAATGAATGGCCTGCTTATAATCCTTTTTGTCCATGGCTTCCTGAGCATCTACCATAAGTTCTGATAACTTTTGATACTGTTCTATTTCTTCTTTTTCAAGGTAGGCTTCACTTTTTTCCTTAAGCTTTACTTTTTTTACCGCTTCTAGCCCTTCTTTGAATTTCTCAAGTGCGCGTTTATAATTCTGTTCTTCTATGTACTGAATACCTGTTTCCTTTAAGGTAAGCATCGTATTAATTTTTTCCTGATTCTTTTTATGAAGAATATAGAAGGTAATGGACAAAGTAAGCGCAATAATAAGTAATGGTATGGCTGCTATTAGAAGTTTTTTTACAAGCTTTTTACGTTTACCGGGGTCTTTGTATACTTTATCCGCAAAGATAGTACATATCGTATAGCTGGGCAGATTGTTTTTCTGTCTTGCCAGTATAAGCTCCTCTACGCTGTCACAAACCTCCTCCGGCTCCTTTGCCTCCTCTAATGCATCTAAAAGTTCAGGTGCTCCTGCATTCTCCCAGATTCCTTTGGTACAAAGGCAGATACTATCTCCATCCTCTAACTTGATTTTATCCGATAAGACAGGTTGAAATTTCCCCGGCATTCCCAGATAACAATACAGATTATGTCTTTCTTCATGTTCTTCTATCTTATCCTGTGGCAACCTTCCCTGATCGACAAGGTTATTGCTAAGGGATAAGTCCGCACTTTTATTTTTTATGGAACCATTTCTTACATGGTATAATCTGGTGTTTCCTGTACTTCCCCAACGCATTGTATTGTAGTTGGTTACTACCATTAAGAAACTGGCTTCCAGACGCAGCTCTCTGGATTCTGACTTTAGCACTTCATTGGCTGCTTTTAAACATCGGTTGATACAGCTCTTCTTTATGGAGGGCTTTTCCATAAATCTTCTTATGGCTTCCTCCACCGCAAGTTTTGCACTTTCCTTCTCTTTATCCTTGTCTATTCCATCAGCAATACAGTAACATGCATAATTATCCAGCTCAACAAATGCAAAATAATCGGTGTTTTTAAGTCCGCTTCCTGCTTCTGATATAAATTTGGTTTTAAAGGTTGAATTTTCTTTCCTCATGGCTGGCTCCTGTCATCTATCTGTATTCCCGGTTAATTTTTAATATAATAACCGTCGCATTATCCTTATCCGGCAGATTTTTATAGGATATTGCTGTCATAAAGTCCTCTGCGGTTTGGACAGGGGTTTTATAATTTGACAAAATCCCTTCTAGCTCAATCTTTTTCAGTGTTTCCAGTCCATTGGTATACAACAGCACCATATCACCTTTTTTTAGGATAATTGGTTCTTCACCTACTGATATTCCTTCGAATTCATCATTCCCCAGGTAATTTACAAGCCTGTCCTGATAAGGCTCTATAAGTGCCTCCTCTCTCGTAAGCTTTCCCATACGAAACAAATCCTCAAGCTTATTAGCGACAATATCCTTTCGGTTTAGTGCCACCAGACTGCCTTTTCTAAACACCGCAATGGTACTATCTCCTGCCCAGGCATAGTAAAGCTTATTCTGGCGTATAATAGCTGACACCACTGTAGTACCCGCCGGTACATCCCCGTATAAGGCCTTAATATCACTATTAATCATTTGGGCTGTCCTTTTAAAGAAATAGCCTGTATTCTCGCTGATATCTGAATTCCTAAACTCTCTCAGGTAAGTCTGCACTGCCATCTTACTGGCTACTTTACCATTTACAAAACTACCGATACCGTCTGCAACTACAGCTAACAGACCATAATCTTCAATATCCGTGGCAAAAGAATCCTCCTGCCGCTGTCTATCCCCCATGGTCTGTCCGTTGCCGATACTAATATCGGGTATATTAAAGCTCTCCTTAATTAACATCCACCTGGCGGAGAGATTGCATATTGCTACTACAAATAAAAAGGTAAACAGCATTGCCAGGGCGATATTAGGATTTGTCACGATTTCTAAAATCATTTGCCACCGCTCTCCCATTCAAAATGTTCTCCGCAAAGGGGAATAAAGAGAAACTTACTCTGCCCCATTTCAACCACAGAAAAGGAGGTTAGTTCCATAGGTGTAAATACTGCATCTCCGTTTAAATAAGCGAGTCCCATGGAATCACCCGGCAAGAGGTGGGTTGTCCGGTTCTTTTTATCATAAACTATAACTGCATGGTTTACTCTGGAGATTTCATTGTCTCCAATAATTCGTATCTGCATGGTGTCGGCCCGGCCAATAAAGTTTTTTCCGGCACGGATTTTATAATCCTTACCTCTTCTTGGCCCTTCAATGCATACCAGCCATCCTGTTACCGGCTCAATTTCTTCTCCTGAATCTAATAAGGAGGCTACCTTATCGGATTCATCCACCAGGACTTTGTCATTTTTTGGTGAACCCTCTGATTCCATACTGCAATAAGGACATATATTTCCGTATTTTCTGGCACTAAACAAATGCCCATTTTTACAACGAACTAAACTCATAGCTTATGTAACTCCTTATTCCCTTATTTTTATATAAACAGGCTTTTTATAACAGCCTTTTCTATCCATTTTAATAATGCTTCCATCTTCACATTGCTCTATGACTTTAGATTTATTCTAAAGCTTATATTTATTCTAAACCTCATATCTATTCTAACGTTCCAATCTATTCTTACTTTCTTAATCACTCCTAAGTTCATAACCTTCCATAACCTTGATACTTTTCTTAAGTCTTATAATTCTCATGGCTTTCGTTATTCTCTAGTCCATAAGTTCTGTCTAAAAATTAACGGAACACATTTCCCGGAAGGTTATGTGCTTCTTTTTAACCTGTTTTGATTGCTGATGCTTTCTTGTAGAAAATCCTATTCTTTGCTTTGATTCTGTCTGACCCATACTTATGGTTATAGAAAACGCCAAATGATAAAACAAACCCCACAAAAGTATTGTCTGCTAACCGATTTCGCGTAGTGATAAAAATCATGTTTTACTATATTATTATCTTAATAATAAAGATGTTTCATTAATTCGAATAATATCTCCCCGTTCTAAACGCAGAGGTTTTTTCTCTGTAAGACGAAACGGTATGTTCTGATTCGCTTTTTGTACTTCCAGTCCATTTTTTGAACCGGCATCCTCCACATACCAATGCCCGCTGCAATAATTAAGCAAAGCATGTTGGGCTGAGATAAAAGGAGCATCTGCTGTAAAAGATAAATCAATATCGGCCTGATACTCTCCTTTGCTTTTTCCAATTAGCAGCCCTGTCTTTCCATATATATTCCATTCTTTTAATATCTGCATGTCATCTCCCATTAATGCCAGTGAACTAACATGTCTGTATCGTTTGGGGATATCTATACTCTCCTGTCGTTTACTGAACCTTATGAAAAGGCATAAATATACAAATAAGGCTGCCAATATGCATATCTTCCAGCCTGTTTTATCTGCACTTTCTAAAGGGAGTCTATAAATTCCATAGATAAAGAGTGAGGTACCAAGTAAAAATATCAGATTTGTAACTCGTATGATATGTTTCTCAATTCTTGTTCGTTCCATATTCCCACCTTCCCTTAACACTTCTGATTGCTAATTAAGGGGTTATTCCCTGTGTCTGTAACTACTTATTAAGGGTCCGCTGCTGTTTATTTAAAACTCATTTTAAGGAAGTAGTTTTTTATGCAGCAGCCCCAGATATGTTCGTTTATTCGTTGTATTTTTTATGCAATATCTCTATTACTGCTAATTAAGCAGCTGGATATCCACCGTTTAATACAATGTTAGCCAACTTGTCTTTCTTCTGCTTAACGATTAAGCTGAAGGTACCAACACCTTCGGTATCTCCATAGGTTTCCTGGTAATCTACCACGAAGGCATTAGGCAGGTTAATCTGTCTAACAACCTGTCCGGCTGAAATAACATCTACTGTTAATTTACGGTAGCAGTCTGCTTTTTCAACAGGAACCATGGACCAAAGGGAAAGCTTTACTGTGCTGTCTGCAGGATCACCATCCACAGCGGTTAAAATCTTTCCAGTAATTTTTACTGTAGAACCTAAATCTGTAGATCTTGCATTAGAATCTTTTGGTGTATCTGTAGAAAATTCCAAGGTCTGAATTGACTCAAGACTTAAGTCAATGGTTTCAGATGCGCATTCAACTTTAACTATAAATCCCATTTACGTTTCCCTCCTTATTCTTTCTTACGCATATTATTATGCTGTTACTGTAAACCGAATCCACCTTTGTACTCTACCAGGTTATTCTTGTCTTTCTTCTGTCTTATCAGCAGCTTGAAGGTACCAACTCCTTCGGTGTCACCGTAAGATTCCTTGTAGTCTACCACAAAGGCATTGCTTAGGTAGATTTCTCTTACTACCTGCTCAGCGGCAATTACTTCTACTGTTACTTTTCTGTAACAGTCTGCTTTTTCAGCTGGTACTAAAGACCAGTTAGCAAGTTTTAAGGTAGCATCTGCTTCATCTCCATCTACAGCTGTCAGAATTTTACCGCTTATAGCAAGTGCCATTCCAACATCGGTAGATCTTGCATTGCTGTCATTAGGGGTGTCTGTCTCGAATTTCACCTGGGTAAGACTCTGTAAGCCCAGTTCGATAGATTCAGTACCACCTTCGATTTTAATCCTAAAACCCATGTTGTTTCCTCCTTTAATTAATTATTTATTGGTATTTTAATACCTAAGAAAAGCGCTGCCACACCTGCATGATTCCCCTGCCAGGAAGTGGCAGCCCTCTCTTATCAAATGGTTAGTACCTCTTAACGGATGGCAGAGGTTGCCTTGGTTACTTCCACTTCCAAATTCTTTAAGTTACCGTTGAAATTTAAGTGGATATTACATACATTGCTTGCTTCATTGATGGTGCTGTTCAGTTCATCACCCTCCTGGATAATGGAGTTTACATAGTTTTTCGCATTAATCCATTCTGTCTTCTGGCTGCTTGGATGATTGCTAAAGAAACGGATAACATTATCTTGTTTAAAGTCGTTGCTTCTAAAACGAAGCATGCGCTCGATATATGTAGTAACGGTTGTTTTGTAGATAGAATCAAAGGCATCATCAAGATTAGCCATGCTTCTTGCTTTATAAACCGTTATTCTTCTGATATCTCTGCCGTCTAACTGGGTATTTTCAGAGGAGAAAATAAACCCGAAGTTACGGTTGTTAATGGAGGCTTTAATGGAATTGGTAAAGCCTGTGATTTCCTGTGCCATTGTAGTGACTGCTCTCAGCGCATGGTCAGAGGCCTCTATGTCAAAACGAACTCCCGGATAACTGGTGGTCGCATTTCTAAAATGCTCTTTTAAATATTCAGGGCACTGGTAAGCGGATACAATACCTGCTGCTACATAAGAAGCTCCTACATAGACACCTTCAATCCACAGCTTTAAGATATCTTCTCTTTCTTTTGACAAAGTAACTCCGCCGAATTGATTTACAAGCATTCTGTTATCAATGACAACGCCGGATTTATCCTTTGGTATAATGGTAAAGTTAGGCAGACAGCAAGAAACATACTCACTGTAATCTTTTTTCTGAAGAACACTGGATTTATCAATAAATTTATCGATACCAGAAGTTGCAATATGGTTAAAGGTAGTCTCTTCTCCGGTCTGGAAGTTATAAAATATCTGAATCTTATAATCCTTGATAACATCCAGAAGAGATATCAAAGCCTCCATGGTATTTGTATCCTGACGTTCCTCCACATCATTTCCTTTAAAACGTTCTCTTCTTAATTTCACTTTACCGGAAGATTCAAGCCCAATGTCTGGAACAATACCAAACCATACTGTATTCTCAAAGCTATTCTTAGTATTTACAGAATTTAAGAAGGTCTCAAGTCTTGGTAAGTTACTGCTCTTTACCATCATATCAAGCTTTGTATTGGTAACTAACATGGTAGGTGTCATGCCTCTGCGTTTTGTATCATACTGGTCAAAGAACATTTTTACACCCAATAATTTCTCGATAAGAGGTTTCACTGTTTTTACAAACTCATCCTTGGCAGTTTTGTAAAATTCCAGATAAGTGTTATAATTATTCACTTCTTTTTCCACATCTACTTGTTCGTCCACCACTGCGGTCAATGGGCAGAAAGTTCTCACTACAAGACTTTGAACATAGTCAGAAGGCTCTTCATTGACAGATGCATAATCTTCTTCAAAGGCTTCAATTAACCCTTGGGCGTTATTCTCATTTAAAGCGATCAATGCCTTTTTTTCTTCCTTTGGAGCTTCTAATATCTTAAGCTCACCAGTAGCACCCATGCTAAGTACACCGATTTGAAGAGGTTCTTCGTTCGCTTTATCCTCCCCACCGGAGATTAAAAGTCTGGTTTTAATGTCTTCAATGGCTAACGGAAGCATAGCCATTACATTGTTATAATTACTGCTGGCTTCCTCGAATTTGTAGTTTAATTTATCTGCTACATCTAATTTCTTTGGATCCCCTTCTTCCAGACCCTCATACTGCTCATACAGATAATGAACTTCGCGGCGTACTTGGCGGATGTCATCCATAACTTTTTTAGGAGAAATCATATCCAGGATATTTTCGAATTTAAAATCCACATTAATCTGTCCCTGTGCTCGTTTTGTATCAATCAAGGTAAACAGCATGTTAAGAAAATCATTCTGTCTGTTAATGGGTATTTCGGTTATGTATTCCGGTGCTATATGCTCCGGCTTTTTGAGGGAATACATGACTTTCTGGTTCCCGGCGCTAAAGAAGGAATAAACTACCGGAGAGAACTTTTCTAAAAATTCATCAAAGCTTTTCACCAGCAGAGTCTCATTAATTTCTTTAATTTTTGCATCATCTAAACTGTCAATTCCTCTTGTGTCACCGATTAGGGTCAGCAAATTTGGTTTTTCGGGATTTACTTCCTCGAATAACATGGTTCGATTGGTTTGGGTTATTACTTCCATGTATTTTTCTTCCTTTCCTCATTGTTTTTATCATAAATAATTTGATAAACATGACTATCCAGGAGTATAGCAATGTATATTTATACATTTTTATGAATTCTGAGCTAATTTTCATTATTTATAAGACTAAAGACCTATACCCCATATCCTTATATAATCCATATTTCCTATACCATTTTTTAGTAAATTATGTCATAATGATGTTATATTTTGGTATTTTATATCGAAATAGGACTAATTAATTATCTAATATTAATTTAATTTTACACTCCTTTTTTGATATTTGTCGTTTTCAAGTCGTATTGTAGCACTATATTTCAATTTAATCTACTATAATTTTCCTTAAACGTCAATTTTCTACAATTTGCACAAATATTTTGTGTTTTTTTACATATTTCTACTGAAATTAACACTTTGTAGTTTTTTGTCAATAAGAATTACATTTAACATTTAGTTAGTACTGTTTTTTGGGGGGAGAAAAAATGAATAAACATTCACACATATATAGACTTATCCTGTCTGTTTTTCTAGTAATCACACTTCTTTTTCATATTCCTGCATATTCCTTTGCAAAAGAATATGAGGATAAAAAAGCCGATTATGATATTGTATTTGTATTAGATGTCAGCGCTTCTATGAAGACGACTGACAAAAACCGAAATTCCATTGAAATTATTAAAATGATGATTGATATGTCTACCGGAGGTCAGAACCGGATTGGCTATGTGGCCTACAATGATACGATTACCACACACTTTTCTCTGGCAGATGTATCAAACAATGCTCTGCGAAGTGATTTAAAGAAAACCATTGATAAGACAGAATTCTCCGGCTATACCGATATGGGGCTTGGTCTTAAATATGCCGCAAACCTTATTACCAAAAGTGAAGCTATTGGAAATCACCCCATTATTATTCTGCTTTCCGATGGTGAAACAGATCTTTCCGGCAGTAAATCCGGGCGTACTGACAAGGATTCCAGGAAAGATATTGAAAGTAGTATTAAAACTGCAGCAAAGAACGAAATTCCTATCTATACAATTGGATTAACCGGTGATTATAATACCAATCTGGATTACTTAAAGGATATTTCCGACCGGACAAAGGCTATATCCTATACTGCCACCAGCCCCTATCAGCTTGTGGATATCTTTAACGGTATTTTGTCGGAGAACACCAGCTCTGTTCTGACTCCGGTTGAAAATCAGACCGCTACCGGAGCGGAGCAATATATGGATATTAAGGTTTCCGATGAAAGCCTTAGTGAATTAAATATTATGCTATTGTCAGAGGGTAACATTACTACGGAAGAGGTATTGACTTCTTCCAAGGATTACTCCGTTATATCCTCCAAAACCTATCAGCTCATCAAACTGTATGAACCCGTTATGGAGACAATACGCATCAAAATAAAAGCAGATAAGGGATCTACAATCCGCTTATCTACTTTAGGGGTTTATGATTTTTCAGATATGGTTACCATCCCGGATACCATTACCAAAGGAAAGTCTGCTAAGATTACCTTCCAGTTTTACGATACAAGGAAAAAGGCTCTGGTATCGGATGAAAAGCTGTACCAAAACCTAAACCTTGACTTTTATGTAAAAGAGCTATCTTCTGGAGAAGAAATCAAGTATCCTGCCATAGCCGGGGCTGACGGTTATTCCTTTGAACCTGTCTTAGAAAAATCCGGCAGCTATGAACTGCGGACTTCCTACAGCGGTGATGCCATCTTTGGCGAGACAAAGACAATAGCCTTTGACGTGAACAATAATCCACCGATGAAAGTAAAGGATATTGATGAAACCTTTGCCAAAACCAAAACAGCCAGACTTTATAATCTGGACGAGCTCTTTACCGATGATGACAGTGATTTGCTCACTTACTCCATTGTGTCAAATCAGGGTGCCAGGATGGAAACCCTTTTATCGCAAAATCAATTATCCATAACACCAATAGACACCGGAGATACTACAATTATAATTCAGGCCAGAGATTCAGCGGGAGACACGGCAACAGCTTCTATTACCGTTAAAACTCTCCCCCTTTGGAAATATTACTATAAAATTACACTTATTATCTCCATTAGTGTTTCATTAATTGTTATTGCTGTTATAGCTTTCTGTATTATACGCTATATCAGAAAAAAAGCAGCTATGCCAAAGCCGGCCTTTACTGGTGTATTAGTGGGATATTTTCTGGCAGCAAAAGAGGATATGGAGATTCCTCCTCTAAAATGGCTTTTAACAGATTATCCGAATAAAGGATTGAGTTTGTCTAAACTTTTAAAGTCCAGAGGTATTGATATTCCCCTTCCTGATGCTGAAAAGATATGGATTTCCCCAAAGGTAGGTAATTCCATTGAATTAATCCACAATACAAGAGATACTATCCTCATAGGTTCCCGAACTGTTGCCAAAAACACTCCGGTTATTATATATCCCAGTGACAAAATCTTCATTGCTTTTGAGGACATGACGACCGAATTAGAACTTCGCTATAAACTTCAATAACTATACTATTTAAAATTATGCTCCTATAATCCGTTCTTTGATGAAATGATACTTTATCCAAAAATATACTTGAAATATTATACATTTTTAGTAATATAAGAGTATGATTACTTTTATATATTTAGTCAATTTCGAAATGATAAAAAGGATAAAGGATGGTATGCTATGTTATTAAAAATCAAAGAATTTGCTGACTTTAGTAATATCTCAGTCCGTGCATTACATTTATACGATAAGCTTCACCTCCTCACACCTGCTTTTATTGATACCTGTAATAATTACCGCTACTATGATACAGACCAGGTACAGGAGCTCAATACAATTATAAGCTTTAAGAAGATTGGTTTTTCACTTGCTGAAATCAAAGAACTAAAAGCAGTAGGGTATGAAAAGACAGAAGTAACAAGAAAATTGGAGCAAAAAAGGCTTGAAAATGAAGCAAATATTGATATCTTATCTTATAATAATCAGAATATTATTGCCATGTTAAAGCGTCTTGAGTCAGAACCTTTGGAGCAGTCTCCTACGGAAAAAGCTTATCAAATTTCTAAATTATGTTGTCTTGAAAATGAAAAGCTTGGATTTGATTTTTCTCGTATATTCTGGCTCTAAAAAGTATTGACCCTACACATGCGTCATAGTTTATACTTCTAGCAGGAGGTGTAACTATGGCGTATTTTAGTTTATTTTATGAGGATTCTGTTCAGGAATCCCATGCAAAAAAACAGTCTGAAAATCAAATATATTATAGTGCCAGACAAAAGAAAGAGAGAAAAGCCGTCTTTGTTGGATCTAGAATGGTTATGTCTGAAGAGGTTAACGAAATTACGAATAATCTGCCTTGCTTTTTTCAAGATTTGAATCTGGATTCTGTTTTTTATCCAGGTATGACGGCATTATACCAGAATATCTAAATGATATTCTTTTTAGCTTTCCCTCACAAATTAGTACTATCCTTTATCGTCAGGATATTTACCGTGACCTAGAGCAACCCTTAGCGAGGGAGGAACTTACCAAATTCCGTAATGCAATTATAGGCGTGAACAAGTTACTGGATTATTCTAATCTAACCGATAATCTTTTACAAAAGAGCAAGTACGTTATAGATGCTCTGGCTCTATATTGGAATAGTCTAACCCTTTTATGCTCTTCCCTAAAAGGTCATATAAACGCAAGAGCTTTACAAATGCTTCTAAGCTTTATAGATACTATTATAAATAGGAAGGAATTCATCTTACAGTGTAAAAGAGCAATTGACTTAAAGCAGCAGCTTGAAAGTATTTACTGTACCTTAACACTTACAGGAAACACTGTTAGAATAAGCTTTGTAAAAGAGGAAGAGGATTATGGGTCACAAGTTCACAACCTATTTAAGTTAGACACCAGTCACAAAAATCAAATCCAATTTTTCAGCCAACCTGATTTAAATTATTTTGAAACCAAACTAATGGCCTTCGTTGAAAAAGAGTTTGCTTCCTTATGCAGAGAATGTATAACCTTCCTGAAAGATACCCCTGCTTTTATGGAAGATATTGTAGTACGTCTGTCAACGGAAATAGATTTTTATGTATCCAATTATAATCTTGTCACAGAGTTACGTAAAAAAGGTTATCAAATATGTTATCCGGTGTTTAACGAAGCTTCCGGTTTCAAGCTTCTTGAAACCTGTGATATAAATCTAGCCCTATCCTTCTCTCCTAAAGAGGTTGTTACAAATAGCCTTCATTTTAATAAGACTGATAAGGGTGCTTTTATAACCGGTGTGAATCAGGGTGGAAAAACCACTTTTGCAAGAAGTATTGGACAGACTGCTTACTTAGCCATACTTGGAATGCCTGTTATAGCAGTTGATGCGGTGATACCACCCTTTCAGGGAATATATACCCACTTTTCAGTCGAAGAAAATAATCTTGTTAATAATGGAAAGTTAAAAGAAGAACTCTTACATGTTAAGGAGGTTCTTACTAAAGCACCGATGAATTGCCTCTACATCCTGAATGAACTCTTTTCTTCTACTACTGCCGTTGATGCTTATGATATGACAGAATT
>Ga0160506_100154_pt1 | contig 17026 bp, 8 predicted proteins | sample DID2874_E49MG_FD_108204 | JGI IMG/M metagenome (GOLD analysis project Ga0160506, IMG submission 108204) | Enriched chicken feces microbial communities from UW Madison campus, WI, USA - DID2874_E49 MG | ecosystem: Host-associated > Birds > Digestive system > Large intestine > Fecal | place: USA... | reverse complement strand
GAGAAAAAGGCCTCTGCTTATAAGCTCTATAACAATGCGGCCGTAACGCAGATGATTATTGATAAACTGCCCGATATTGCGGCCTCTGTAGCTGAACCCTTGGCTAAAACTGAAAAAATAGTTATTATTGATAATGGCAGTGGTTCAGATGGTAATGCCAAAGGAGCAGCTAAAGTATCCGGATATGTAACTGATATTATCAGCCAGTTGCCAGAAACAATAGAAGCTATGACAGGTTTTAATTTTATGGATGCTGTAAAAGCTAAATTCTCAGGTGAAGGAATGTCAGGAGCGGCTAAGAAAAGCACAGAAGACTATACAGTGCCTGTAGAAAGAGTGAATGAGGAAGATATAAGCGTTGACTAACAGGAAGATGTTTTTGAACATATTCAATTGGATTTAAAAATTGATTCAACTATAAAAATCCCGGAATTCTTAATAAAATTCCGGGATTTTTATAGTTTGTACTGATTACCTTATTCAGTTGACTGATCTGTCTGTTCTAGCTTCTCTACTACCGTAACTTTACACATATCATATTTACCATTACCAATGGATGCAAATATGTAGGTAACACCTACTGTTCTGGCGGTAACACGCCCTCCGATACTGACACTTGCAATGGAAGAGTCATTACTGGAGAATTTTGCTTCTTCTACAGTATTGTTTGGTTTTAAAATAGCTGAAAGGGTGGTTCTATCACCAACAGCCAGAGTTATTTCGGACTTTGTTAATTTTACACTGAGTGCAGGGGGGCCCACAGTTATTTCACATTCTAAGGATGTAACTGTTTTGGTTCCTTCCTTTATAGTAACAGTGATAACGGAAGTTCCGAAATCAACGGCAGTAATAAGTCCTGCATCATCAACCGTAGCTATTGAAGTGGAGCCTGATTTGTAGGATACCTTTTGCTTATCGGTAACATTATAAGTTTTTAAAGTAAATGTGGTATCTTTTACCAGGGACTTACTTTTAACATTCAACTTAATATCATTTTGTCCTTCTTCAATAGTACTTGCGCTTGCAGTCTTTAAAGTGCCGGCAACAGGAATTGGTAAAATTACAGTAAAAAATAAACACATGCCCAGTGCCATAAGACACTTGTTAAAGAAACCTCTTTTCATGGCATAGACCTCCAATTCCAATCTTGCATTATGTATTGCCATCATTCTTTGGAATGATTCATTCTAAAGAATGATTCCCACTAACCTATCATAAAATTACTATAATACTAGTTTTTGTCAGAAACATGGCAACATCTTAAAAAAATCTTACGAACTTAAAGAGAACTTAATACTTAATAATTTATTTCCACTTGTATTTACAAGGTAAAATAGACTATAATAATTTATGAAATAAGAAAAATAAGTCCTGGGATATTTAAAGCTGTCATGAAACGGTACGATAGCAGCTAAATAATTGCTGGTAGCTGAATATGGTATCTTATTTGGCATGTAGTGATAAACCAGGGTCTATCTTTATGCAAATGATAATTGATACAAAAGCTTAATGCATTAAAATATTTGGAGGAAAACGACATGCAATACATTTTAATCGCCGATGACAACAATGATATTACTGACGTTTTATCTGCCTATTCAAAAAAAGAAGGGCTGGAACCAGTAGTTGCAGGTGATGGCGAGGAAGCCTTCCGTATGTTTGAACGTTATAACCCGGTAGCGGTACTGCTGGATGTAATGATGCCAAAAGAGGATGGATATGAGGTATGCCGGAAAATACGGGCTAAATCGAATGTGCCTGTTATATTAATAACCGCCAGAGGAGAAGACTTTGAAAGAATTATGGGGTTGGACATCGGAGCAGACGATTATATTGTAAAACCCTTCAGCCCAAGCGAGGTGATGGCGAGGATTCGAGCAGTACTAAGACGTATGACCAGAACAGAAAAAGACATAAAGTCAGGCAATACGATTTCACTTTGTAATTTGTTAATTAATTTGGATGAGTATACCTTACATATTAATGGTAATAAGATGTCCCTGACAAAAAAAGAAATCGAAACCATGTGGACACTGGCAAAAAATCCGAATAAAGTATTTACCAGGGATAATTTACTGGACAGTCTTTGGGGCTTTGATTACTTTGGAGATAGCAGAACAGTGGATTCCCATATTAAAAGGCTCAGGGCAAAGTTGGATGCAGTGTCACATCCTGAATGGAGCATAAAGACAATTTGGGGTGTAGGCTACAAATTCGAAATCGATGAAGAATAAATATAAAAAATTTTAACGTATGGGTGTGAAATCAACTATACGAAAGCGGGTCGTTGCGGCAGGAAAAGAGAGCGTAGCGACCCGGTATATTACAGGATGAAAGTAAGAGAGCATGGGAACGAATAGGGAGATAAAGAAAAAGGTCAGAATTCGCAATCGTATATTTTTTAAGGTATATCTTAATTTTGCCATAATGCTTACCCTATCAGCAATATTGGTAGGTCTAATTTTTATGAATCTATATACCAACACATCAATGGAAAATTATCAAAGCAGACTGCAGGCTCAGGCTGCACGTATCTCGGAAGAGCTGACTACCATGATACAGAATAAGGAAACTGAAAATTTTCTGGAATATTTAAATGTTCTGCAAGAAATGGATACCGATAAACCGGATATATGGACCATTTCTAATCCAGATGCCATTTATCCTATGGATAGGAATTTGGAATCCGCCAGTTGGGAAGACATCACACTTCCCCAGGACTTTATTCAGATTATAAGAAAAGCCTTTACCGGTCTTATAGAACACCGAGGCGGATATTATGAAGAATTTGGTGGTATGTCTGCTGTAGTAGGCGTTCCGGTTTGGGTAAATGATGAAGTGGTTGGTGCGGTTATGCTGGTTTCTGAAATTAATGAACAGGAAAAATTAATTCAGAACAGCATGAGCATGATTTATTTAAGTGTTGGTGTTTCTTTGTTTATTTCCTTCATTATAGCCATAGTATTTGCAAAAGGAATATCTAATCCTATTTCTCTTATGAGAGCAACTGCTCTAAAACTAGCTGACGGAGACTACGAGAGTCATACTGAAATCAAGAGGCAGGATGAAATAGGTGATTTGGCAAGAACAATTGATATTTTAGCAGTAGAATTAAAGGAAAATGAAATAGAGAGGCAAAACAGGGAACAGGTCAGAGTAGATTTTTTTGCTAACGTATCCCATGAACTTAGAACGCCTATTACTGTAATCAGAGCGTATACAGAATCCCTGTTAGATGGAATTATAACAGACGAGGAAAAAATTTATCAGTATTATGTAAAAATTCTATCTGAATGTAAGGGAATGGAACGTCTGGTTGGTGATTTACTCTTACTTTCCAAAATGCAGAATCCGGATTTTGAAGTAGATAAGGAACCCATAAATATACTTCAAATTTTTGAAGACCTGATAAAAAGCGTCCATGCTATAAGTGATGAAAAAAATATAAAGGTTGAACTTACAAAGGATAAGCCTGCTTATATGATGATGGGTGACTATGACAGGCTAAAACAGATGTTTTTAATCATCCTTGACAACGCCATAAAATTTTCAAAGGAAAATTCCGTCATACACATAATTTTAGCCAAACAGGATAAACTAATGATATCGATACGAGATGAAGGTATCGGTATATCAAATGAAGATTTACCCAGTATATTTGATAAATTTTATAAATCAAAATTGAAACAAAATGAACAGGGTTCCGGTCTTGGTCTTGCAATTGCAAGACAGATTGCGCTGAAACATGAGGGTGAAATCAGAGTAAACAGTGAACCTGGAGAAGGCACCGAATTTATATTTCACTTCCAATGTTTGGAGAATTATGTTGAAGAATTAGATATTTAGTAGCAGATATGTGATAAAAGCACTTGAAAAGTGTAAATTTATAAGGTATAATAATGTCAAAGTTATTCCTGGGATGTGCGACACTCCTGTTATTTTGAACCTACATCACTTAATAAGGGATTCCTAATTTATAAGATTATGTCAGGCCACCGTTTGCAGTGGAAGACAGAGGCTTATGTGCGGAAACCCACCTAGCATAGGCTAGGAGTCAAAATGCAGGAAACGGCGTTTCGGGTACATTGACAAAAGATAAAGGGCAGCAATAGCTGCCTTTTTTTTCCTTAATTTATTATTTTAATTTTAAGATAAAAAGTATCCTTCATGAAACAATGTGGAAAGGAATGCCGCAGTAGTAGTACCGTTCATTTAATTGCGGTATGCAAGGGTTGACTAGACTATGATAGACGGATTTATAAAAGTAGCTGCCGCAACACCAAAGATAAAAGTAGCTGACTGTGAATACAATGCAGATAGAATACTGGAGCTTATCCATCAGGCGGAAGAAAATCAGGTTAAGGTTTTAGTCTTGCCGGAACTGTGTATAACAGGCTATACCTGTGGGGAATTATTTTTACAGGATACGCTTTTAGTAAGTGCTTTACAGCAATTAGAAAGAATTATAAAAGAGACATCGGATATAGAGGTTTTGGTAACCTTAGGAGTTCCTGTCAGCAGGAATGGTAAGTTACTCAATACTGCAGCCGTTATTCAGAAAGGTAAACTTTTAGGGCTTGTTCCTAAAAGAAATCTACCCAATTACTCAGAATTTTACGAAGCTAGATATTTTATACCAGGACCTGAAACCGTTGAGTATATCTCGTTATTTGGGCAAAAGATACCTATGGGTACTAAGCTGCTATTTAGCTGTAACAATCTTACAGCACTTACAATAGGAGTGGAAATCTGTGAAGATTTATGGGTTCCCGAGCCTCCAAGTGTAGGACATGCCATGGCAGGAGCGACCCTTATCTTAAATCCCTCGGCCAGTGATGAAACCACGGGCAAGGATATATATAGACGAGATTTAATTAAGATGCAGTCTGCAAAACTTGTTTGCGGCTATATCTATGCAGATTCCGGCGAAGGAGAATCTACAACGGATCTGGTCTTTGCAGGTCATAACCTAATTTCTGAAAACGGCTTGCTATTAAAAGAATCAAAACGTTTTCAGAATGAGTTCATCAGCTCTGAACTGGATGTTCAGAAATTGACCAATGAAAGAAGAAGAATGACTACTTTTTCATTTTCAGGAGCAGAAGGTTATGAATTTGTCGAATTTAATTACGGTCTCAATGAATTACCTGAAATAAAATTAACCAGATTTATTGATAAAGCACCCTTTGTACCGGGAAGAAAAGAGGAACGGGACAGACGGTGTGAGGAGATTATTAACATACAGGCTTATGGTCTAAAAAAGAGATTAGAACATACCGGAATTAAAAGTGCAGTAATTGCTATCTCCGGAGGACTTGATTCTACCCTTGCATTACTGGTGACCTGTAAAGCGTTTGATTTATTGAAGCTAGACCGAAAAGGCATTGTAACCGTTACCATGCCTTGTTTTGGGACAACGGACAGAACTTATAGGAATGCAATTTCTTTAGCAGAACAGCTGGGAACGGATATGAAAGAAATCCCTATAAAAGATGCAGTATTGCTTCATTTTAGAGACATCGGACATGATAAAGATATTCATGATATCACCTATGAAAATTCTCAGGCAAGAGAAAGAACACAAATTATTATGGATTTATCCAATAAATATAATGGACTGGTAATAGGAACCGGAGATATGTCAGAACTTGCCCTTGGTTGGGCAACCTATAACGGTGATCATATGTCTATGTACGGAGTTAATGCCTCAGTGCCCAAAACACTGGTACGATATCTGGTATCTTACTTTGCGGAAACCACAAGGGATGAAACCTTAAGAAGTGTCCTGTTAGATGTGCTTGACACGCCCGTAAGCCCTGAGCTTTTACCGCCGGTGGAAGGTGAGATTGCACAGAAGACAGAGGATATTGTTGGGCCTTATGAGCTGCATGATTTTTATATGTATTATATTTTAAGGTTTGGATTTACTCCAACAAAGATATATCGACTGGCAAGTACTGCTTTTGAGGGAATCTATGAAAAGGATATCCTCTTAAAATGGTTAAAAATTTTTTATAGTCGATTCTTTTCCCAACAATTTAAACGCTCCTGTCTTCCGGATGGCCCTAAAGTAGGTTCCGTTGCAGTTTCTCCAAGAGGAGATTTACGTATGCCAAGTGATGCAAGTGCGGCTCTTTGGCTGAATGAGCTTAATAAAATACAAGGATAGTTACATGGAATGGAGAGTTACACATGGCACTAAAAATTATTACAGATTCTGCTTGCGATATTCCTAAATGGCTGGCAGAAAAGTATCAATTACATGTAATACCAACACCTGTTGTCATTAATGATAAAGACTATTTTGATGGTGATACGATTCTGCCCGAGGAATTCTACAATATATTAAGAAGAGGTACCGAAGTTAAAACTTACCATATCAATTCCTTTATGTTCAGGCAGAACTTTGAACCTTATGCCATCAACAAAGACCAGGTTATTTATATCTGCTTTTCCACAGGTATTGCCGGTACCTTTAATGCTGCCAATATTGCCAAAGAGGAATTGTTGGAACTGTATCCTGATTTTGATTTAACAATTATTGACTCCAGATGTGCTTCTCTTGGGTTTGGGCTTGTAGTGGAAAAGGCGCTGAGAATGGTAGAAAAGCAGGTGCCCAAAGAGACTGTCATAGAGGCGATTCGGTATTACTGTGAGCATATGGAACATATATTTACAGTAGAAACTCTGGAGTATCTGTATAAAGGTGGAAGACTTAGCAGAACTTCTGCCATTGCAGGAGGATTATTAGATATAAAGCCCATCATTGAAGTAAATGATAAGGGGGCACTTACTGCTTTTGAAAAAGTAAGAGGACGTCAAAAATCTTTAAAGAGGCTGGTAGAGCTAGTAGGCGAAAGAAGTACAGACCTTAAATACCAGACCATTGGACTGGTGCATGGTGATGATTTACCTACCCTTGATAGTGTGAAAAAGCTCCTGACTGATAGATACGGCTGTGAGAACTTTATAGAAAGTTATGTGGGCTGTGCAATTGGTGCTCACACAGGTCCTGGTATTATCGGCATCATATTTTTAGATGCACCTTCACCCTATGATAAATATTTGCAATAGGATTAGGGTTTTTGATGCCCAAATCTTAATAGATAACGGGGAGATTCCTTTAGTGCTAGGAAATAGGCAAAATAATAAAAAGCTCTATGATTTTTCTATTAGAAAATCGTAGAGCTTTTGTTGTTCCTTAATAGGGGTGTGTAAACAGCACCATTTAGCCGCCGGACTGTGGTGTTGCCTTTGCCAAAGTAGCTTTGATTGCATCCAAAAGCAGGGTCTGGGTGTACTTACTGGTTTCGGAGACCTGAATCGTATAGATATCAGCACCATCGTAAAGCTGTTCAGCAATTTCCTCCAGAGTTGGTTCTACCAGAGGGTACATAGTAGTGATGGCTTCATCTATGTTTATGATACGAACTGAATTAACATGGTCTTCATCTACAACGATTTCTAAATTTAACGCGGTATCGCCAAGTACTAGATTAGAAGTCCAGACTCCTGGTATGTATAATTTATCAGCCATTGTAGCGGTAGTATCTTCATTCTTATTTAAAAACATAATAACTAGAAGAATAATCAGCAGTATACCCAGTCCAGCAAAAAGAGCCGTATATATGATTTCCTTTAAGTGAATTACAACAATTTTCTTTGACATATGTTCACCGTGCCTTTCCTGGTACTGTTTCACAGAAGGAACCCAGACTATTCCTTATGTAGAACCAAACCATATGTAATACAAGATGTGTACTTTATATATCTTATTAGCAGAAAGTAAAAAATATGATAAGGAACTGGTAAAAATTTTGGTGAGGAGTTTACTCAAACCCATAGCTGACATATTACAGAATAGTATGCTATAATAAGCTGGAATACTCACAAATAAGGGAGGAAAGCATATGTCTTTGCAATTGATTTTAGGTAGAGCAGGCTCTGGCAAATCTTATTATTTATACAACGAAATCATTAAGAAATCCATTCAAAATGAAAAGACGAATTATTTAATTTTGGTGCCGGAGCAATTTACCTTGCAAACTCAAAAGGATATCGTGTCCATGCACCCCAGACAGGGTACTATGAACATAGACATCCTAAGCTTTATGCGTCTTGCTTACCGCATATTTGATGAGGTGGGAGGAGATGACAGACCAGTTCTTGAAGATACCGGAAAAAGTATGGTACTTAGAAAGTTAGTGGCTGCAAGAAGGAAGGAACTGGAGCTGTTTAATCATGATGTACAAAAGCAAGGTTTTATCGATGAATTAAAATCTTTGATTTCAGAGATATATCAGTATAGCATCAGTATAGAAAAATTAGAGGAAATGGGGCAAAAATCCCATGGAAAGCCCATGCTTTCCGGTAAGCTCCACGATATCATTATTATATATAAGGCTTTTAAAGATTACTTAAGTGAGAATTATATAACAGCAGAAGAAATTTTAGATGTACTTTGTGAGGCGATACCAAAGTCAAAGCTAATAGCTGAGAGCATAATTTGTTTGGACGGCTTTACCGGCTTTACTCCTGCCCAGTACAAATTACTTCTGTTACTTATGCAAAGGGCAAAAAAAGTAGTTATAACCATAACTATGGACAAATATGAAATGGACAAGCCGGATTTAGAATATAAACTGTTTCATTTAAGTAAGAAGACTATAAAACATCTGATGGATTTGGCAGAAAAGGAACAGATACTTGTAGACACACCAATATTTATGGAACAGGTCTATAAGAGCAGGACGCCATATCGCTACAAGGAAAGTAAGGCGTTGGCTGCCTTGGAGGAATCTATTTTCCGCTATCCGGTAAGAGAGTTTTGTGAGGAACAAAGCAGTATTAGTCTTCACGCTGCTAAGACGAAGAAACAGGAAGTGAATCTGGTGATTCGTGAAATAAAGCGGCTGGTAAGAGAAAAAGAGTACCGTTATCAAGATATTGCAGTTGTAACGGGCGACATTGCAGGGTATGGCAGGGAGCTTCAAAGAGGATTTGAAAAAGCAGGGATTGCCTGTTTTGTTGACCATAAAAGAGAGGTCTTATCAAATCCTTTTGTAGAATTATTAAGGTCTGCACTTAGCATTGTGGCGGAAAATTTTGATTATGAAAGTGTATTTCGGTATTTAAGAAGCGGAATGTCTGGCATATTGCAAGAAGATACCGATATGCTTGAAAACTATATTCTGGCTCTGGGAATTCGGGGATTTAACCGATTTACTATGCCCTTTACACGGAATTATAAAGGGTTGTCAGAGGGAGATTTGACAAAGATTAATGAAATAAGGCAGAAGCTTTGTGAGCAGCTTCTTCCTTTATACCAGATATTAAAGGACAAAACCAAAACCGTAAAAGAGTATACCCTGGCACTGTATGAGTTTGGCATAAGGATGGGAGTTCCTGGGGAGCTGGAGAAATTTGCTGAAGCATTTCGGGAACAAAAGCTGTTGGCAGCAGCCAGAGAATACGATCAAATCTATGGTATTGTTATTGATTTATACGATAAACTGGTAGAGCTTTTGGGTGAGGAAGTGATACCCCTAAAGGATTATATCAAGATATTGGAAGCCGGTCTTAAAGAAGCAAAAGTAGGTTTAATTCCACCGGGGCTTGATCAGGTAATGGTTGGTGATATTAAGAGAACCAGATTAAAGGATATCAAAGCCTTGTTTTTTGTAGGAGCCAATGACGGAATTATTCCGGGAAGCAATGACAAGGGCGGTATCTTGACAGATATGGAACGACAGGCATTGTCAGAACAGAACCTTGAACTGGCTCCCACCCAAAGGCAGGCAGCTTATACAGAAAAATTTTACTTATACCTTACAATGACAAAGCCTCAGGAAAGGCTTTATATTACCTTCTCTAAGCTCTCAGAGGAGGGGAAGGCATTGCGTCCCTCCTACATTATTGATACGGTACGTAAGATTTTCCCTTTACTTACTATACAGGACGAAGAGGATTTTAACGAAGATTTGGAACATATTCTCGGAGATAACAATGGTATGGACTATCTTATTAAAGGAATTAGAAACCTTTCTGTCTGGGAAGAGACAGACATCTGGAAGGAGTTATTTTCTTATTATCATTCTAAAGAGGAGTACCTTGAAACGTTAAGACAATTATCTCAGGCAGCGGCTTATGTGAATCAAGATAAGGGATTGTCAAAGCAAATTGCAGGTTTATTGTATGGAAATATTCTATCCGGTAGTGTTACAAGATTCGAACAGTATGCTGCCTGTGCGTTTGCCCATTATATAACCTATGGTCTGGAACTGCAGGAAAGGCAGGAATACCGTCTGGCTGTGCCGGATATAGGAAATCTGTTTCATAATGCCATAGAGCTATTCTCCAGAAAAATGAGTGAAAGTAAATATAACTGGCATACCATACCGGATGAAACAAGGGATCTTTGGGCTGGAGAATGTGTACAGGAGGCAGCAGAGGGCTATGGTAATGGGATATTCTCCAGTTCGAAACGTTATGGCTATCTGATAAAGAGAGTAGAAAGAATTACCAAAAGAACACTATGGGCCCTCAGCGAGCAGATTAAAAAGGGAGATTTTGAACCCTTGGCTTACGAGTTATTTTTCTCTGAAAAAAGCAGTCTTAACAGCTTAAAGATTGATTTATCAAAAGCAGAAGGTATTCGCTTACAGGGGCGGATTGACAGATTGGACTTATGCGAAGAAGAGGACAGGCTTATGGTGCGGGTTATTGATTATAAATCCGGTACTACTTCCTTTGACCTTTTATCATTGTACTATGGACTTCAGATTCAGCTGGCAGTATATATGAGTGCGGCATTAGAATTAATGGAGAGGGAACACCCGGATAAAGAAGTAATACCTGCCGGAATCCTTTACTATAACATAGATGACCCTTTCGTGGATAAGGGTAGTAATGCAGAAGAAAGTATTCTAAAGGAATTGAAAATGAATGGTATTGTTAATAGTAATGCAGAAGTAATAAAACGTTTGGATAAAACTTTCCAGACAGAGGGGGAGCAGATGCGCCCCTCTGTGAAGTCAGATGTCATTCCGGTGGAATCGAATAAGGAGGGCTTTCCTACCAAACGCTCCAGCATAGCCGACAGAGGACGCCTTAAGGCTATGGAGGACTATGTGATTAAAACGGTCAAGCATTATGGAAATGATATATTAACCGGAAAAACTGATATAAAACCATATCAGATGGGAAAACGCACAGCCTGTGATTATTGCCTTTATAAAAGTGTATGCGGCTTTGATACAAAGCTTAAGGGTTATGCCTATCGGAACCTGGGCTCCTTGTCTACAGAGGAAGTATGGGAAAAACTAACTCCAAAGAAGGGGAATAAGGAAGGAGGGGATTCTAGTGAATTGGACGACTGAGCAGCAGGAGGTAATTCGTCTGCGAGGGAAGAACCTGTTGGTATCGGCGGCAGCAGGCTCAGGTAAAACTGCGGTTTTAGTTGAACATATTATTACTATGATAACCAGAGAAGAAGCTCCCGTAGATATTGACAGACTTCTTATTGTAACCTTTACGAATGCCGCTGCTGCAGAAATGAGAGAACGTATTGGCAAAGCAATTGATGAAAAGCTGAATGATATGCCGGAAAACTCCCATCTGCAGAAGCAGGCTACATTAATACACAGTGCTCAGATTACTACCATCCACAGCTTTTGCTTACAAGTCATCAGAAATCATTTTAATACCATTGATTTAGATCCCAGTTTTCGTATTGCAGAGGAAGCAGAGCTAACCTTACTTAAATCCGATATAATAGGAGAGTTGTTAGAGGAGTATTATGAAGAAGGAAGAGAAGATTTCTTTGATTTTATTGAAAGCTTTTCAACTGGAAAAGCAGATGGAGGAATTGAAGAGCTGATAATAAAGCTGTATGAATTCTCTATGAGTTATCCATGGCCTGGGGAGTGGCTTTATGAGAATCAGAAACTATTCTCCCTGGAATCGGTGGAAGATATGAAAGAAACAGCCTGGATGAAGTTATTACTTGATTTTCTTCACCGAATATTAGGCGATTTATTACTGCGTCTGCAAGAAGCCATTGAAGTTTGTGAGGAAGGGGATGGTCCCTTAGCATACCTAAGTGCTTTAGAAAGTGACAGGACACAGCTAAAAGCCCTAAGCCTGTTAGAGGATTATGAAGAATACTATGAAGCCTTAAAAGTCTTTAGCTTTGCCAGACTGTCTGGTAAAAAGCAAGAAGGTGTAAGTGAGGAAAAAAAGAACCAGGTTAAGGCTATCCGAGAGGAAATTAAAAAAGCTGTCGGTGATATGAACAAAAACTATTTCTTTCAGCCGGCGAAGGAAATGCTGCTTGACCTTCAAGCAATGAAATCTTCCATGGATGTTTTAGTAGAGCTGTGTTTTGAGTTTGGCAAAAAATATGCCGACAGAAAAGCAGAGAAGAATATCGTAGACTTTAACGATTTGGAGCATTTTGCCCTGAAGGTATTGGTTAATAAAGAAGAGGGTCTTGCAATACCAACAGCAGCAGCTATAGAGCTAAGTCAGCATTATGAAGAAATAATGATTGACGAATACCAGGACAGCAACTTGGTGCAGGAAACCATACTTAGCAGTATATCCGGCGAAAGAAGCGGACGGTATAATCGTTTTATGGTAGGCGATGTAAAACAAAGCATCTATAAATTCCGGCTTGCCAGACCTGAAATTTTTATGGAGAAGTTTAAGACATATCCAACTGCCTTGATAAATGCAGAAGAGTCTAAGAAAGGTTCCATAGATGAGAAAGAGCTTCTGACAGGAGCGGTTATCGCTGATAGAGAGAAAGAAGAAGTGACAGATATTGGACTGGCACAGTGCTGCAGAATTGATCTTCATAAGAACTTTCGTAGTCGGGAAGTGGTTTTAAACAGTATTAATTTTATCTTTGAGCAAATTATGGATAAAAAGCTTGGGAATATAACTTATGATAAGCAGGCAGCCTTATACCCGGGGGCAGACTTCGGGGAATTAAAAGAAGGTGTTTCTTCTGATACAGAATTACTTCTTATAGAGACAGAACCAAGGGAGGGACTGCAAGAGGAATTAAGAAATATTTATGATGCAGATAAGGAGAATCCTTATAAGGATAGCGACGAGGAAGAAGATTATACGGCAAGAGAGCTGGAGGCAAAAGCAATAGCAAAACGTATGAGGGAATTAACCGACCCGGACACGGGTTTGTTACTTTACGAGGCAAAACGAAAGGAATACCGCAGAGCAACTCTGGGAGATATAGTTATATTACTTCGAACCATGAGCGGCTGGGCTGAGGTAATAGCTGACACTCTGGCGGCAGAAGGAATTGCCTCCCATACCGAAACCCGCTCCGGATATTTTTCAACATTGGAAATCCGTACCGTCTTAAACTTATTGCGCATTATTGATAATCCCAGACAGGATATTCCGTTTACTGCAATTTTACGGTCTCCTGTCGTTAAAGTCACTACCGATGAGCTGGCAGCTATCCGCATACCAAAGCGCAAGATTACCATGTATGAAGCGGCTGTTTCTTATGCAGAGGAACAGGAAGATGAATTGGCAGTTAAGTTATCAGGCTTTTTAAATAAACTGAATCAATATCGTAAGTTAGTAATTCATTTGCCGATTCATGAGTTAATCAGTAAAGTACTTGAAGACACCGGTTATTACCAGTATGCATCTGCTATGCCGGCAGGAGAAAAGCGTCAGGCAAATATTGATATGCTTATAGAACGGGCAGTTCGTTTTGAAAGTACCAGTTATAGTGGATTATTTCATTTTGTAAGATACATGGAAAAGCTTCATAAATATGATGTGGATTTCGGTGAAGCTAAGCTTGCAGGGGAAGGAGATAATACGGTTAAAATCATGAGCATCCACAAGAGCAAGGGGTTAGAATTTCCTATTGTGTTTGTGGCTGGCATGGGAAAGAGCTTTAATAATCAAGACTCTAGAAGCAAGTTATTAATACACCCGGATCTTGGTATCGGACCGGATTATATCAATCACCAGCTTAGGGTGAAAGCACCGACTCTTATTAAAAAAGTAATGCAAAAACAGGTAGTCTTAGAAAATCTGGGGGAAGAATTAAGGGTATTATATGTAGCCTTAACCAGAGCAAAAGAAAAGCTTATCATGACCGGGGGCGTTAAGGATATAAATAAATTGATTGACAAGTATTCTGTCATTACAAAACGTAAGGAAGAAAAGCATACCTTTTATCAGTTAAGCAGTGCCGGCACCTATCTGGACTGGATTGTACCGGCTCTCTTAAGGCATCCCTGTTTTGAGGAGCTGTTAAGAGAAAGAGGAATCAGGCAGAACGATAAACATACCTTTTATCAGAATGCAGCAGCCTTCTCAGTTCGTATCTATACCTATGAAGATTTGGCAAGAAGTGAATATAAAGAACAGGCAGACAAGTTAATTCGGTCGGACATGCTTTTTAACTGGGACGACCATATTGTCTATAATGAGGAGGTAAGAGAGGCCATCCGGACCCGTTTGGAATTTCGCTACCCTTATCAGAATGAAACTAACATTCACACAAAGGTGACAGTCTCCGAGCTGAAGAAGTTAGGACAGATGGAAGCAGAGGATTTGTCCGTTCCTCTTCGGGGACTTGAGAAGAAGATGTCAGATTACCCTGTGCCTGAATTCTTAAAAGCTACAGAAGCAGCAGTTGGAGCAGATTTAGGAACCCTATACCACAAAGTTCTTGAGTTAATGGATTTTAAGGAAAGCTATACGAAAGAGTCCATGGAAAAATATCTTCATGGACTTGTGGCAGGTGGGAAATTGAGGGCAGAGGATTTAGAAGTAATAGAGGTTAATAATCTTTTAGCCTTTACAGAGAGTGCTTTGGCAGAACGCCTTAAAAAAGCAGCAAAAGCAGGAACACTTCATAAGGAAAGCCAATTTGTCATGGGAATGAAAGCGTGTGAAATAAATACCAATATGAGCAGTAATGAAGTGGTACTGATTCAGGGTATTATAGATGTTTATTTTGAAGAGGATGGCGAGCTGATTCTTCTTGACTATAAAACAGATAACCTACAAGGGAGAAGTGGGGAAAAGCTCCTCATTAGCCGTTATAAAGTACAGATGGATTATTATGTTAGGGCTTTAGAGCAGCTGACGGGGAAAAGGGTGGCAGAACGCTTGATTTACTCCTTCGGTCTTAGTAAAGTAATACAAATTTAGGCTGTATTTTCTATAGTTTTTGAAAACTTATAGTGCATAATGCTTATTTTGTAGAAAAACATTTTGCTTTGTAGAATTATATGGTATAATTGTAGAAAAGATATACAAAACATATAATAATACGACTATATATTTGTGTATTATTGCACAATATAGCGTGTTTCCCTATGTGGAAGGCAATATAAGTCTTGAGTGGGTTGTTACCAGTAGGGCAAAACCAATGCAGGAGGAGAACTAATGAGAATGAGAAAAGGTTCTAATAAGGGGAATGCTAAAAAAAGTCTGAAGGAATTGTTAAAGGTTGAAAAGATGAAAGCCTTGTCCGAAGAGAAGGTTAAGAAAAACAAAAGCAAATGGAATACAGCAAAAGAAGGAGCAGAAGAAAAGCGGAAGAAAATAAAAAACGAGCTTGAGGAGAGCAAGGCAACCATATCCAAATTGAAGGGAATCGGTGCCAAGATTTTGGTAGCATTCTTTATTCCTGTATTGTTGATGGGGGTATTTGGTATATTCTCCTATGAAAAATCCTCCAAAGCTCTTATAGACAGTTACGAAAAAAGCACATCAGATACCTTAAAAGCTGTGAGTGATTATCTGTCTCTGGGCTTTCAGTCTGTATCAGACAAGGCGGTTGAGTATGTATTAAGTGATTATATCAGTGATTATTACTTAAGAACCAATGAAAAAGACACCATAGATGATATTAAAGCATTAAAAAAGCTACAACAGCAAAATATGGTTGTAAAAGAAACTAATGCTTTTATCGGAGCTATTCATATTATGGGTAAAGTAGGCTCAGGTGTGTCAACTTCTGTATCACCACCGAAAGATATATTTTCCCAGTACATAGCCACGGAAGAAGCGACAGCTTTAATGGACAATTCCAAACGCCATATGTGGATTGGTTCCCACCAGACTTTAGACGATTTATTATTATTAAATAAAGATTCTTATGCAATGGCAATTGTCAGTAAGATGTCCAATATCGATGGCTTTATCATTATGGATATATCAAAGGAAAAGGTACTTGAAGTATTAGGAGGAATGGATAGTCAGGACGGAAGCATTTATGGTTTGGTAACGGCTGACGGCAGAGAAACCCTAACAGACTCAGAATTACAGAATGTTTTTATAGATAAGGAGTATTTTCAGAACCTAGCTGAAGCAGAAGAAAGTAATGGATATTCTTATCAGAAATACGAAGGAAAAGAGTATTTATTTACCTATAGTAAGATAGGAAAGACCGGAGCTGTGGTATGTTCCTTAGTTCCGAAAGCAGTAATCTTAAAGCAGGCAGACAGCATTAAATCGATGACACTAATCTTTGTTGCGCTGGCTTCTGTCTTCGCTTTGTTGGTTGGTATACTGATGTCAACAGGAATTGGTTCCGCTATTGGTAAATTAATGAAGGCAATTACGCTGGCATCAAACGGGGATTTGACTACGAGGTTTGATACTAAACGAAAAGATGAATTTATGATTCTGACGGAATCCCTATCCCAGATGACTGCCAGTATGCGTAATCTTATTGGAGAAGTTGCCGGTGTAGGCAGTAAGGTTACAGATTCTTCGGGTGAATTATCAGTTACCTCTGAAAAAATATTAGACGCTACCAGAGGGATATCTTTTACTATTGATGAAATAGAAAAAGGTGTGGTACAGCAGGCAGCAGATACAGATCACTGCCTTGGACAGATGTCCAATCTATCGGATAAGATTAATCAGGTATATAGCAGTACATATGAAATTGAGCGTATTGCCAATGATACAAAGGGTGTTGTAGGTGATGGTTTGGTGATTATCGGAGATTTAAACGAAAAAG
>Ga0160506_100149_pt1 | contig 17313 bp, 13 predicted proteins | sample DID2874_E49MG_FD_108204 | JGI IMG/M metagenome (GOLD analysis project Ga0160506, IMG submission 108204) | Enriched chicken feces microbial communities from UW Madison campus, WI, USA - DID2874_E49 MG | ecosystem: Host-associated > Birds > Digestive system > Large intestine > Fecal | place: USA... | reverse complement strand
TGCGCCCCATCACGGCCATACCGACAACCCCGATCTGTTGCTTGGACATTACATACTCCTGTCAGGTGTGGTCACTGCGACATGTTCGCAGGTTTGTAATAACATTATGTTAGCGTAAAACGTAAAAAACTCATAGCATAAACTATGTAATTCTCTTGTAAGAGAGTTACTTATTTAGTATGGGATATTTTAAATGCAATTAATAAAAGACATTTCTATGAAAATCAAACTTTATATTTTTTAACTTTATCGACGCAAGACATTAGTTTACTTACGTTTTCATAAAAAACATTATCATTGCTTAAAAATGGTTGTCTTGCCTTGCAGGACTCAAGCATTTTAACAGCAGATTCAATATACTTTAGGTCTAACTTATTTAGAGTTGCTTCCCCTAAAGATAAAGCAATCTTATCAGGAACAACTGATACTAACTTCTTTGCAACTTTATTATATTTGGGCCACCATGGTCTACCTTTATACGTTCTCTTGTTATAGAAATCAGACAGGGCGGAATCCAGAGTTAGATCCTTAATATAATAATTCTCTCCATAAAAACCCAAACCTCGGCTGCGAATTGACTCACGTAAACTGCTACTACCTAAAACCAGTGGAGAATATTTTTCCTTAATTGTCTGAGTCCAATCCAACCATTTAAAGGTATTTATCTGAGGAGATGTTATTAAAGGAAGCCATGGAACGCGCATTGCATCAGCGATAATAGCAGCATGCATTGCATCTGCTAAAACCATTTTTGCCCCTCGAATTTTATTTATAACGACCTTTGCATCCCATTGTGGATTTACAAATTCAACACCAGCCTGTTCACATACATACTGCCAGTTACCTGTTAAAAGTGCATGATGATGTGGTATAAAAATCGTGCCATTCCTTTCTTTTTCGGATAAGGGTTTAAATTCCTCAAGAGTATTTAATAATGCAGCACCATCGGTTATGTACTTATCTTCTGACAACCCAAGCACTTTAGCACTTAATGGACCTCTAACTGCAAGAATATCCCATGAATCATCACCAAAATTATTTGGGGGATTACCATAACCAACTCCGCTTGAAAAAACCACCCATTTACCAGCCTTTGGCATGGCTGTGTTTATAATAGTTCCGATTCCTGACATTCTAACAGACTCATCTTGATCGAAAAAATCTGGAATAAGAGCATCCCAAAGCCAGGAATTTAAATCATCACCAAAATTCCCAATAACATCTTTATAATAATACAGTTTCATTATAGCTCCCCAAAAAAAATAATAAACCTAATCTCGTGGTGCAATAAGGCCGCGAAGTGTGTAGCTATTTCCTCATGCGAAAAACATGGTATTTAGAAATCACTGTCGATAAAATAACTTTCCTTTCAAATTTGCTCACTACAAAAACCAAAGCAAAAATCAGATAAATAAATGAGTAAAAAGAGCAGGCAAGTAATGTTAATAATATACCGTCGGGAGAGAAGGATACATTAATATAATATGAAATAGCATAAGTTACACCAGCTGAAAAAACACATGGCAAAACAATTTTAAAAAGATAGGCATTAAAATCGAAGCTTGTATATTTAGCAAGAAAGTACGATCTTAGAAATAGATTTATAATCGATGTGATTATCAAGGGAATATATGCGCTAAAAGGAGAAAACCCTAATTTAAAAAGGAAATATGCAAAAGGTAAACTAATGAAAACAAAAAAACTAACCGTCAATTGATAGATTTTTATTTTGCCAACAGCCTGTACACCAGCAATAACGCTTGATGAAAAGCTATCAATTAACGCAACAATAATAACCAACCGGACGAATCCTATAGTGTAAGGTGGAATGTTAACTAACCAAACAGACAAAAGTTCTTTTGTGCATATAAGTACCGGGCAGGATATTAAAAAAAGGAATGAAAAAGTATATTTTGAACAGTAAGTTACCAACGTAAGGTATCTCTGCTCATTCTTCTCAGCATATGACTTAAATATTTGTGGTCGTACCGCCGAAACTAATGACTGAGTTAACGAATTAATGGCATTAAGAATAGTTGCTGATAAAGCATAAGCAGCATTGACAGTGGTTGCAAAAAAAACATTTATCGCTATATTAATCCCTTGCGTTCTACACACATATGCAAAATTTCCAAATGTATTCCAAAATGAAAACATTGTAATATCTTTAATTACCTTACGACTTAATACCCCGCCTTTAAAAGACAGAGGAAAATTTTTGTAACAATAGAAAACATATATACAGAAGCTGGTCAAAGACGACAATAAAAGCAATAATGAGTATATAATTAACTTATTGTAAGGCAAAACAGTAAGCACAAAAGAAACAATAAGTTTTGAAAGGGAATCAAATATTGCCATATACGCGTAAAAAGACATCTTTTCATGTGCTAATACAAGTGCATTAAAAGGAGTCTGAATAATAGAGATAAAGATTGAAAACAATGCAATAATATATACTTCTTTGGCTGTCGACAATGAATTAACATCGATGGTCAGTACATGGCCTATAACGTAACCTCTAATTATAAGCAAAAGAATAAAGAAGAACATTCCTCCTAAAAAATATATCAATATACTATTTTTCAACGTATTACTGACCGCAGAATAATTATTGGCTCCTAAATTAATAGAGATGAATCTTTGCACCGAATCGTTCATAGCTGATACAATAAATACAAAAAATGCTACAGTTCCAAAAATGACACTAAAAAGACCGTAATCTGACACACCTAGTTCATGCAGAACAATTCTAGTTGTGTAGAATGAGATGAATAATGACAACAATGTCCTTATAGCCAAGTAAAGAGTGTTTTTTACTATGAGTTTATTCTTTGACATATATCCAACGTCATATAATTAGTTATTGGTTTTTTATTGATTGCATACCTTACTCAATAAAAAAATATTTTCCATATCCTTGAAGGAATATGTTTTTAATATTTGGCTATCATTTTGGCTCATTAATACATTGGTATTCATAAGTCCCAAGTGTTGGGTGTTATTAACAATCAAAAAATGAGCGCTCGTTTTTTTAAGTTGCATGACCTTATAGTTATTTAAATATGCCATGTAATGTAGCCAAACATCATCGGCTCGAGGACATTTATTTATAAAATCGTCACCAGCTTTATACAAATGATCAAGGAAGTTTTTAGGATAAATCACACCAGAAACGCCTGTTGCAAAAAAAGCAATATTTTTTTCAATTGAGCTACATGCATTCCATTCTTCATAAGGTTTAAATTTTCCTCGTCCATCAAAAGTAATTTCATGTGCACGATGGCAGACAATTACATCAGAACAGGTTTTAGCAGCAGAATATAAATCAAACAACCAGTTCTTCGGATAAATGATATCATCATCCGCTGTAACTAAATAATCATTATGCTTTCTCTCCAAAATATACGGAAAATATTTAGTATGTGGACCGTAGTTTTTAGAAAGTTTTATTTCTAAGCCTCTATCCTTAAGCCTAACCAGAGACAAAGGTAGATTTTTAATAGCATTTTCATTATCTAACCATAGTATAATTCTTGCTGGTAAAACTTTACCACTTAATATTGACTCAATCGTAATATGTACACTTGCAATGCGATCACCGTGTGTTGTTAAGCTAACATCTACATTGGGCAATACATTTTCAAGGTTTTGATAACGTCCACTGTTAATCTTATTATTTCTCTCAAATAACCTTGTGTAAATCATTGAAAGCAGAGGATCTTGTATCTTATAAATATAATAAGACTTACATTTTTGAATAAAATTCTTTGGTTTCATATTTACTCCAAAACAATATCAACGTTTAATCGATTTAAAAAATTTCTTAATGGATTTTAATGAATGAATTATATTAACTGATATTTTAGGAGAGTGAACATAAACACTTAATATAAAATATTCAAGAAATGATATCTTTAAAATTCTTTTCTTATTATTATGTAGCATATCAACAGAAAAGACAGGGGAATTATATTCCTGAATAAATACTCCACCACAATCGATTAACATTTTGTATACTTGATGTATAAAATAGCTTTCAACAATACTTTTTATATTATCATTCGCGAAGTTAGCTATAATATAGTTATAAATAAATAGTGAAGATCTATATCTATCCATGAATAATTTAGCTGTAGGAGATGAAGTCAAGCTATCATCACGTAATCTATACTTATATACAACAATATTTGTTGTTGCTATGGTCTTAGCACCTTTTAAAATTTGTATTAGGAAAATACCATCTTCACCATAATTTGAATCTCCATAAATGATTTCTCTATTAAATAATTCCTTACGAAACAATTTCCCCCATAAATAGAAATTATTTACGGCGACAGAATCAGCTAAAAAATCGACGCTCTTATCATACTTATTAGTTTGCCACCTCACCGGCCTAGTAATAATACCATTATAAATGCCATCATGACTTCCTGCTACAACATCGCAATTATTAGAAATTGCGAGACTATACATTGTTTCTATCGCATTAGGAGGAAGCGTATCATCACTATCCAAAAACATAATGTATTGTCCTGATGCGGATTTTAATCCAACTGGCCGTGTAGTAACAACCCCGCCATTATTTTTATTTATTATAATAATTCTTTTATCTAATTCTTTATACTTTTCTAAAATATTGGCAGATAGGTCTGTACTACCATCATTAACAAAAATAAACTCAGCTTCTTCAAATGTTTGTTCTAACAACGAATCAATACACTCTGACAAATACTTTTCAACATTATAAACAGGAATAATAACACTTACTTTACACATTTTAAATGTCTCTGTATAGACTTAATAAGCTGATTTATTTACAAACCCTTTGAAAATAGTTAGAAATATTATTTTCAAATCCAACCAAATACTCCAGTTACGAATATAAAGGAGATCGTATTCTACCCTTTTTTGCATTTTATCCAGCGTATCCGTTTCTCCTCGCCAACCGTTTACTTGTGCAAGACCAGTAATGCCCGGTTTAACTTTATGTCGTAACATATAACCTTTGATTAGTGTACGATATTGTTCATTGTGAGAAACTGCATGTGGCCGTGGACCAACTACAGACATTTGTCCAAATAGAACATTAAAAAATTGAGGTAATTCATCCAAAGAGGTTCGACGTAAAAACCTACCTACTTTAGTAACTCTAAGGTCATGTTTTGTTGCCTGGGTGACGTTGTGATCATTTTCCATAACAGTCATTGATCTAAACTTCCAAACTTTAATAGACTTCCCGTCCATACCATATCTAATTTGTCTAAATATCACTGGACCGGGTGATGTGAATTTGACCGCACAAGCAATAATTAATAAAACTGGAGAAATTACAATCAGTATAGATAATGATACAATTATATCCTCTAGGCGTTTAAAAACCATATTAATCCCACTTAATGGGGACTCATACAAAGGGACTACAGGGACACCATTAATCTCTTCAGTTCTAGATTGTAATATATTAAATGTAAAAATATCAGGAATAAGGAGAACAGAGCATGTAGTATCTGATAATTCACTTATTACTTTTTTGATTTTTGCCTCATCATGCATGTTCATTGCGATATAGATTCTGTCTAACTCACCATGTCTTGCATCTAAAATTAATTTCGACAAGTCTCCGACAAAAGGTATCCCGTTATGGTCATTAACAGGATTTTCATCGTATATACCCTTGACAATGAAGCCAAGCCAAGGTTCTTCCAAAAAACCTTTAAGTAAGTTTATACCTGCTGGCAATGTTCCTACTACTGCTACTCTTCTCGTATTGTATCCAAATTTTCTTAATACACCGGCTCCGAGTCTGATAGTTGTACGACAACATATGAATCCTAAGGATACTACTAAGTACCACTGCATAAAAAAGCTAAAACCTAAGTTATCATCCGCATATAGAGATATTATACTTAGATTTAACAATATACTAAGCGACCAATTTTTCAGTATTAAGGTTAACTCGGTTGATATACGAACCCCTCTCCAAGATCGATAGAAATCTGTAATTCCTCCAATCATCTGAAAAATAACCAATACTGTCAAATAATATAGAACTTCATTGTATGTAAATGGCGTTCGGTTAAATAAACAAGTAAAATACAACCCCAAAAAAATAATAAGGATATCCGAAAACCTTTGGACCATGGATATTAATGAAGCATTTGCATTTACACGTGCACGATGAGTAAAGGTTGTCATACTAAATCCGCCATAATTAACCATAATTCCTATTGAGCAAAGTTATAGACTTCAACCACCAAACAAACGAATTAATAAGATATTTTTTTTCTTTCATTAAAACTCATCCATTTTTCGTTAACGTACGTTTCCATTTCGGTATCGAAGCGCTCACAAGAAAAGCGAACTGTGTTTGCTCTACATATATGCGGTTCAAATTTATCTTGATTATTCTCAAAGTATTCAATGGATTCAATAATTGCTTCTACTGTCTGTCTATCAAAAAATACACCTGTAGGATTTATAACTCCTAATGGCCTGATTGTTTCTAAAGACCCACCCTTTCCAAAGGCAATTACCGGTGTACCGCATGCTTGAGCCTCAACAGGTGTAATACCAAAATCCTCTTCAGCTGCAAAAACAAAAGCCTTTGCTTTTTGCATCAAATCCAGCATAACATTTGAAGATTGGTAGCCCAAAATCTCAACATTTGATTTTGCTTTAGCCTTAATTTTTGCCATTTCACTTCCATCGCCGATAACAATCAGTTTCTTATCTGGCATATGGCTAAATGCTTCAACTATAAGATCAATTCTTTTATAAGGTACCAATCTAGATGCTGTAAGATAGAAATCTTCTTTTTTTTCAAATAATGGAAAATTATTTATATCTACAGGTGGATAAATAACATCTGCTTCTCGTCCGTATACTTTTTTTATCCTCCTTGAGATGAAATGAGAGTTAGCAATAAAATGATCCACCCCATTAGAAGTTCTTGAATCCCAAACTCTCATTTTGTGAAGAATATATTTAGCTAACATGCCTTTGAAACCAGAATCTAAACCTGCCTCTCTTAGATATTGATGCTGTAAATCCCAAGCATAGCGTATTGGGGAGTGAACATAGCTAATATGCAGTTGATCTGGGCCAGTTAAGACTCCCTTTGCAACCGCATGGCTGCTTGATATAACCACATCGTGTGAAGAAACGTCTAGTTGTTCAATAGCCAAGGGCATTAAGGGTAAGTATTTTTGATATTTATCTTTTGAAAAAGGCATTTTTTGAATAAAAGTGGTATCTGCATGTTTTCCTCCCATTAACCCTCTTGCATCAGGAGAAAGAAAGTCCACCAGTGAGTACAGCTTTGATTCAGGATACAAATCAATTAATTCTTTAATTACTCTTTCAGCGCCAGCATAAGTAACTAACCAATCAGCTACTATTCCAACATTATAATCGTGAGACATATTAAAACCCATAATTAAATTAGAATGAAATCATTTTAGTTAAAAGTGATAATACTGCAGAGGTGTATTACACAAATTCTTATTGAAAACAGTCACAGGTAGATAAAGGATGAAAAGAGCATTAATTATATTTTAGCTGACCTTGCTCCTATTGATTTTTGGGTAGAGAATATAGATAACTAGCAGCAGGTTTAGGTGATCCATCAACGTTTAATATTCCGAAATTACTTTCAAAATCGGACGCGTCAGTACCCTTATTAACAAAACAGTACCACCAAACACCTTTTATGAAATTATATTTTTTAGCTTCTATATAGTAACTAACCAAATATTGACCAATATCTTTATCGGTAAAAAGATTTTTCGAGAATGATGATACCCCAACTTCTGTAATGTATAAATTTACTTCATGACCAGAAGAATAAGACAATAGCTCATCATGTGCTTTGCGAATCTTATCTAAGCTAACACTAGCTGGTGTAATTTTCTCATGTGTCCAATCGTATGGGTGAATAGATATACCGTCAACATACGCCATAACCCCATTTAAAACAATTTCTTTACCCCAATTCATTTCTTTTCTTGAAAGCGGGTTGAATCCACCTGCTATAATTATGGCATTTGGATTATTTCGCCTAATAATTTCGCTGCTTTTTTTTACTAATGCAACATAATCCAAAGCCGACTCGAGACTATTATTATTATATTTAGGCTTACTGTGATTCCATTCATTCCAAATTTCAAATATTATCTTATTCTTACCAAAGTGTTTAGAAACCCAATCGACATAGTTAATAAACCCATTGATTTCTTCATCACTACTTAATCGAATATTTTTATGCCCTCCTGTGTTCTCTTTATAGTTACTATTACCATAATTGAGAATTACCAACGGGGTGAATCCCTCTTTCACCCCCAGTTGAATAGCATTTTCTAGCTTAGAATCAGGAACATTAAGTAATCCTTTTTTTTTCTCAACGCCTTGCCAAGAATAATCAACCCTAAATGAATCAATATTGTATTTTTTCAGAGTTTGTAATAAAACAAGTGGATCGCTTGGGAAAGTTGCCGGATGAACATTCATTCCTGAATCAAATGCATTGGCATTGCGAATTAGGAATAATTGTGTAATCAAAAATGTACAAATACCGACAACCTTTAAATTTAAATGCATAGTTCACCTCACTGCTAATTGTTTACGTTACATTCAAATTAGTTTAATTATGTATTTATTGTACTGGAACAATAACACATATAAAGTTTAAAAATAAACCAACTTAAATAAATATGGCTATATGAGTAGTTACTACAGATTCATGCTTATATTATTAAAGGAATTCAAATGTTTTGGTTAAAATAGCATTGAACGTGTAGGGGAATACACCATAAACACCTTTAATGACAAATATATAATACGCCATTGCTAAGCATAAAATTAATATTAACACTGATAATACCAGTCTGGACGTATAAGTGAATATCTGAAGCAGTGTAGAGAATATAAAAATACTGCCAATATAGAAATATACTACAACTCGCCCTGGTCCCTCATATCGTAAGCCTAAAAACATAATACAGAACCATGTCAATGCTGACATGCAAATCAAATACACACATAATAGATGAAGGTTATTTTCTCGAGCTCTCTTATTAATTAATGAAAATACAGATAATAAAGCTAATATGAAATAAATTGCAAAAAAACCGCCGCCAATGTTACTCTCAGCGCTGTATGAACTATATTTTGTTGTCCCAATAATATTTCCAAGAAAACTAAGTATTACTGATGAAGCAGAATAAACCCCCATAAAAGCTATAGAACCAAGTGTTACTAATACTGGTTTTTTGCGTATATATTTATATGCCAGAGGGATAAATACAAATAATAATCCAGAGATATGAAACAATACTGATACTGCAATTACTATATAGGCTTTTTTATATTTCTCCTCCAATATATAAGGAATCGAATACAAAAATACGGCCAGCGCTAAACTTGCTCGGATGACATTGAAATGGAAAAAATAAATTGTACTAAAAGTTAATAATGATAATATAGATATTAGTGGATTTGGTGATAATTTAAATATAGTAGAAATTACTAAATAGTTAAAAATTATAGCAACCCCGAAAAAAAAGTATGCATAATTTGTCAAGCCAAACAATTGATACAACTTTATTAAGAATACGAAGCCAGGTTCGATTGCTATGCCGCTAACCAGCCAGTCATGATATGATCTATCAACAACTAGAAAATTAGCATACATCAAAGAATCTGTACCGACGCTAATATCTCTTAGGCCTGGCATTAACGAACAAATAACTACAATAAATCCGACACATGTTTTTTGAAGTAGTTTAGTTCTACAATGCATTCCTACGAAAGATAAGAACAGCGATAAAGTGATTGTTATTATGTATATTTCCACAATCTATCCTTCATATATAGTTTTGATTATTCACATACGCATTCCCCAAAAAATAGGCTATCATAAGTATCCTAATTTTTTTAATACATCTTTGACCAGGAATTTTATATTTCTTGCTAATATAGATGCTTTAGATGCTTCGATTATATTTGAGGTGCCTTCATGATACTTAATTAAATAATTTATAACATATAGCGCAGAAGACGAGTATTTCTCAATATTTCTATTTTTTAAATCTTCCAACGCCAAGTTCGCTGGATAACTGCTAGTTACTCGACTACTGCCAATCGCATGATCATGGTGCATGATATATAATGGTTTTGATACATTTTTGAAATCACCGTATTTATAGCATAACCTAATCCAAGTATCCCAGTCCTGAAAACGTCTTGCCCTTAAGTCAAATCCACCAATTGCCTTGAGTCGTTCCGTCAAGGTAAATACTTGATTGGTTGCAAGGTTTTCTAATAATAGACCTTTAAGTGTTAACTTATGTCTTCTTTGTTTGAATCTTTTCTCATTTCCATCTGCATATTTATCAATATAATCACTACATAGAAACGAATATTTGTCATCCCAAGCCGATACAAAAGAACTAATTCTTTCAGGCATAAACTCATCATCATCATCCAGGCCTGTAATATACTCACCCTTCGAGGAAAATATCCCCATATTACGAGCTGCACATGCGCCAGATTGCCGTTCAGTACAAAAATACCGAATATTTTTACCTTCAGCAATTAATTTTTTAACATAATCCCCTGTACCATCTGTTGAACTGTCGTCGCAGATTAATATTTCAATGTTTTTATAGTCTTGTAATAATACAGATCGAATAGCTCTTTTGAGCATTTCTAAACGATTACAAGTAGGTATATAGACACTAACTAATTTTTCTTTCATATCTTATTCACTTATAATATTCTTATTCATAAAGAAGAAATGTCTTTTGACACATTAAAACTTCGTTAAAGTTATGTATAATAATACCCCGCGCTTCCTTTGCGTCTAAATCTATTTTCGAGGCGTTTTCTTCATATTGACTCATTAAAGAAGGTACCTGTGACGCAGAAGTGAAAAGATTATTCTTTAATTTAGTATGCCCAATAATATCAGTATTCCCCACAACATCGGTTAATATAGGTATACATCCTCGTGCCATGGATTCAATTACGCTCAATGGAAGCCCTTCCCACCTCGAAGTATTTAGCACAAAATGTGCATTATCAAAAAATACATTGGGATTATTTACATTGCCATGTTTTATTATCTTTACTCGTTTCAACCCAGTAATATTATTCAACTTGTATATATCATCACCTTCACCCAACACATCAATTGTAATATTTATTGCAGGGTTCGCATTTGAACGATCTAAACATTTAATAACGTCAACCAAAAGATCAGTATTTTTTTGATAATCAAACCTTGAAATGACAACAATTTTAAATGATTCACTCACTAGTTTTGTTTGATATTCACTTGGAATTCGTACACCATTTATAATGATATTGTCTTTATTTGCACTGCCTGATATCCCTGTTTTTTTAGCGATGCTACATTCACCATTAGATACATATATAAACTCATCGGTAAGATATGAAAAAGCTCTTTCGGATATAACATAGACACTATTTTTGAATAGGGTCTTGAAGTCCTTATCTTGTGATAGATTTAGCCCATGGAAGGTATGAATCACTTTAACTTTTTTCATGAATACTTTGAGTAATCTGGAGAAGACCCCGGCACCTCTTCCATGAGAGTGTATTACTGATATGTTATTTTTCTTACAAAAACTTAGAAGCCCCTTGAAATATCTAAGATTAAACGTCCTATGTTTTAAAAAATAAAAATTTTCATTAGGAACTATTTGATGATATTTGCTGAAGAACGGTTCATCTTTAGGGCAAGCCAAGTATACATTATATTTTTCTTGATTGATATTCTCTATTAGCTGCAGTAAATGTTTTGGCCCCCCACCCATATCTGTTCTGGAAGTTATAAATAATATGTTTTTTTTCATGAGTTTATGCCTTGGATATCGCCAGAAAACATAAGAAATGCACAGCGTCGCTGTGCATTTCTTTTAATTAATCCTTAGAGTCATAAGTATAACCATAATTACTATAGCCATAACTGTAATAACTACTGGCTTTTTTCACTACTCCATTCAATATACATCCTTTCACTATTACCCCACCATGCTCGAATCTTTTTATGCTGACCTCAATTTCTTTTGCAGTATTAACTTCAAATCTTGCAACAAGTAGTGTTGTACCAGCATAATTACCGATAATGGCAGCATCTGTTACAGCAAGAATTGGAGGCGTGTCTAAAATTACAATATCATAATTTGAACTTGCCCAACTGATTAACTGTCCGAAATTCTTGTGCATCAGAAGTTCTGCAGGATTAGGAGGAACCATCCCTCTTGAAATAAAATCAAAACCGATATTCAGTTCTTTTTGCACTGCAGTTTCTATAGCAATTTTTCCGGATAGTACGTCAGATAAACCTTGTTCATTACTTTTGCCGAATAATTTGTGCGTATACCCTTTACGCATATCTGTATCGATTAGCAGTACTTTTTTATCTGTCTGAGCAATAATTGCTGCCAAATTTGTACTTACAAAAGTTTTACCTGCATTTGGACTTGCTCCAGAAATCATTAATACATTATTTCGAGCTTCCATCATAGCAAAATGCAGGCTAGTTCTTAGTCCTCTTATTGCTTCTATAGCTAGATCCGCAGGGTTCTCAACTGCAAGAAAGGTATATGTCTCCTGAGACTTTGCTTTTTTCAAAGGACTATCACGAGTAATGTTTTTTGCAAATGATTCTGATACTGGTATACTTGCATAGACATTTATGCCAAGCTCTTCTAATTGTTCAGGCGATTCAATACCTCGGCGCAAGAAGACTCTTAGCAAGACAATTCCTACTGAAACCATGCAACCTAGCAAAAAACCTAGTATAACAACCAGAATCTTTTTTGGTTTCACTGGTTTAGGTTGCGTAACCGCTTCATCAATAATTCTCACATTACCAATTGCGCTAGATTTTGCAATATTAAGTTCTTGTTGACGATTCAGAAGCATCATGTAAACTGCACGGCCTGATTCAACATCCCGGCTAAGACGCAATATTTCCTGTTGAGTTTCCGGCATTGATGAAACTCGTTTATTAAGTTTCACCTTTTCATCTTGTAGTGTTTTTCTCTTCTCTAATAAAGCCTTATAAGTAGGATGCTCTTTTGTATATAACTGAGAGATTTCTGACTCTCTGAAGGTCAATTCGTTTAACTGATTGTCAACATTAACAATTTGATCAAGCACTGATTTTGCTTCTAAAGATAAATCAACTGAATCATTTTGACGACGAAATTGATTCAGCTTATTTTCTGCAATATCTAAATCGCTGCGCACCTTTGGTAGTTGTAAATTCAAGAAATCCAAGCTTTTTGCGTCTTGAGCTGCCTGACGAGCAATGTTCTGCGCTAAATAATTATTACTAATGTTATCAATAATTTTGCTAATTAGCTCTTTATTATCACCTGTCAAGGAAATGGACAATATGCCTGTATCCTTACCTTGATCGACAATCGTTAAATTTTCCTGTAAATCCGTGATAGCTTTCAATCTTGAAACATAATCAATTGTAAATTCAGTACCGGGTTTAGCTTCGATTTTATCAATCTTAAGGGTTGCACCATTAATATCAACTAAGTCCCCTCGCTTACCTTGTACAGTATTATCTCCAATATTAACTTCAAAACTGTTTTCATTAATTATTTTAACTATAATTTCCGGAGTGTCATCCCCTACGTTTGGAATAAAGAGTCGTGACACCTCGATCGAACCAGGTTTTTCTCCTGAAATACGCGAAAAACCTTTACCGAAAATTGGGAAGTAGTTTTGTCGTACTCTTGCCTGAAGATTCAAATCATCAACTGTTTTTCCAATTATCATTCTTGATTGAAGTAATGATATTTCTGGCGCTGATTCAGGTTGACTATTCGGTAGCATTTGACTTAAATTGCTAAGAATAGCATTTGCTTGCTTTTGTTCCACTTGAATTAGTGCATCAGCTTGATATATAGGTGTTGCAAATAAAGCATAGGTTAGAGCAAGCAAGGTAAACAAAGCTGTGATTGATATTATCAATTTTCGATGATCGATCACCTCTCCGATTAACCGTCCTAAATCTATTTCCTCGGAATCATTGTCTACTTTCTTATTTATAACTGAAGTCATTAAAAAATTCCCGCTTAATTTACACCTAATTTTTCAGCCCAAAGCTTGCCAGACTGCTCTATCAAATCATAAACAGAAGAAAATGCTTCTTCACTTTTTCGGTATGGGTCTGGTATTTCTCTATTACCTAACCAATAACCAAATAACATCGTTTTGCCTCTAACCTCTGGTGCAATACGACCAATATGATCAATATGGTTTTTTTCCATCACTAAGATTAGATCGAAACTGCGACCTAATGATGAAGTAAATTGTTTTCCTTTATGGCCTTCAAGACATAATCCATGCCTTGCTGCTATTTTTGACGCACTTGAATCTGCAGCATGCCCTACTAATGCACTGGTCCCAGCAGAGTCAATTATTTTGTTGGTTAATAAACCACGTAATAGATGTTCCCCAATAGGGGAACGACAGATGTTACCAGTACAAACAACTAAAATAGTATTAAACATTTTATGGCCAATCCTTAATAAACTTAGCCGTTTCTGTCATGTCATGCACACCGCTAATAGTCGGTACTAACTGTGATATTACACGATTCCAACGTACTACTGGGGCTGTTGTGACATAAACAATATCGTATGGCTGTAGTTGAAATTCTGTACCAAGTACCATTGCCGAAGCATCTTGCGCATTAAGCTGATAAATATTTGCAATTTTACCTTGCTTATCGCCTTTCAACTGCCGAATGACAAATACACCAGTCGCGTCGCTGGAGGCTTGTAAGATACCTTCGGCGTTACCTAACGCTTCAGCTAAAGTCATGCCACTGCGATCCATCTTCAATGTGCTCTGTTTGCCAACCTCCCCCATAACAAATACTTTTAAATCATCATTACGAGGAACAAATAGGATATCTCCAGGATAGAGTAGATGATTCTGGGTAAGATCGCCCTTTTGCATTAATGCGTAAAGAGACACTTTTGTATCTTTCCCATTATGCGTTAACACTACATTTCGCCAATCTGCATCAGGGGCTAAGCCTCCTGCAGCATTGATAGCATCCATCACAGTTAATGGGATGTTGGTTATAGGTTGCTTGCCAGAATTTACAACCTCGCCGGTAATATAGGCCTTTTGCGAGCGAAATGCCGCAACACTCACGTCAACCTGTGGGCTTTCAATATAAGTTGTCAAACGGCTGGCTATATCCTGTCGTACTTGGCTCAAAGTTTTACCAGCCACCTGTACCTTACCGATATAAGGATAGAAAATAGTACCGTCGGAGTTAACCCAGTTGCCGGTATCGCTGGCGCTGCGGTATTGCCCTGCTGGCGTTGTCAGTTCTGGATGGTCCCAAACAGTGACCATAAGTACATCGCCAACCCCGATGCGATATTCATAACTGCGCAATAAATTGTCTAGCTGAGGGTTAGGTTTCGCCAGAACGGTTTCCGGACGAAGCTGATCGACCAGACCCGGTGTCAACGGATATACATTGACCAGTTTATCCAGATCGTAGTCACTATCCGGAAGCTCCACTACGTTCTTCCGCAGACTGTTTAGTCCCTGACCAGGGATGATTGTACAACCCGATAAGAACCCAATTGCCAACGCTAATGCCGAAAATCTAACAATTTTTTTCTTCATAATGTCACATCATCAGTAAATCAAAATTTGCCAATTCCTGAGCAGCTGTATAGCCGTTGCTTCCCTGCCGGCTTATGGAGAGATAAAAGCTGACTGCATCCTGCAGCGCTACCACCCTCTCTCCCCTGTTTCAGCATTCAGCCTTATAAACTAAACGGTATTTCTATCCCTGCACTGGCCCCAACGTCATCGCTGTCGCTGTTGTTAGCGTTGGTGTACCACAGTGAAGTATTCAAACGGACCGACTGATAAACATCCCCGCTCCAGCCCAGCTGTACTCCTTTCAAAGTATCTGCATGAGGGAATGCTTTGTTGATCGACTGATTCTCCGGGTTAACTTTGGCGTATACCAGACGCGTGCTCCAGCGCTGGTTATCCTCCGTAATAAGCTCAACTTTTCCTGCGATAAGCTGGCCATCACCCCCCATTGCGTCACCAAGGGGATACCCCTGCTGATAGTAGCCATCCTTATAGATATGATGGGTATAACTGTAATTGGTCCGGCTCATATTGGTGCGCGTATCATGCGCTTCCAAGTACCAGTTTACGGCATCTTTTCCCCAGCCGTGGTGTCCTTCGACCCCACCGAGGAACATATTTGCCGATGGCAGGTAACCAGATTCATCCTCACCGATCATCTGTCCGTAGAAACTGACCGGCCAGCCGAGAGTTGGCTCCAGTTTAAACTTAAAGTCAAAGCCGGCCAGCTGGTTACCAGGTTCGTTATCCGTTCCGGTATTGTCATGGCCAGTTAAGCCATCCCAGAAGCTGCTAAATGACTCAGGCCGCCCTTCCCCACCCCATTGCATAATGCGCGACGCGCCTAATTCCAGAGACTGAAAAGGTGAGAAAGTGAAACGACCGCCGATAATTTTGGCATGGGGTACAGCGGTATATTGATTCATCTGGCTGGCGGAGATCTGGTACTGCCATGGACCCACCCAGCGCAGCCACCAGGTTTCCGGCGCCGCCTGCTCGGCTCGCTGCATCAGGAAGCCGGTCATCGGTCGCATCGCATCCCCACGGATCAGGCTTCCTTCATAGCCCGGTCCCCACCACTGCGGAACCTGACCAAAGGAGAGCCACTGGTTCCAGAACTTCACCGCGCCGTAGGCGCCGTTGGCGTTGAAACGCGATCCGTTGCTGATTCGCTCTCCCCCTTCAACGTTGCCCTGGAGGTGGACATCCCACCACTCGCCGCTGTTGTTGAACGCCAGACCTAACGAATTATCCGCCGGCTGCGTCTGACCAAACCCCTGCGGGGTGCCCGGCTGGTCGGTCGAGGTATAGCCGGTGGCCCGGAAATCGGCTTTTAAAGCAGACAGTCGCTGGTTGATACGGGCCAGAACTACTTGCTCAGAAGAATAGGATGGTTTGGCCTTTTTTAGCGCCCGGGCGATCTCTTCCTGGCTCAGCGGCCAGGTCGACAGGCTCAGATGGATGACCCCGCGATCGGAAAGCCAGGCAAGGTCGTTACGCAGATCGTTATCATTTACTACTAACCCGGCCGCGTAAGCCTGGGCTCCCAGTGAGGAAAGCAAGCCCAGCGTCACGGCAATGCGCGCAATTTTTATCATTGTACAAGATCCATTTTCAGCCCCGCTGTCGTATCTCAAT
>Ga0160506_100143_pt1 | contig 17652 bp, 15 predicted proteins | sample DID2874_E49MG_FD_108204 | JGI IMG/M metagenome (GOLD analysis project Ga0160506, IMG submission 108204) | Enriched chicken feces microbial communities from UW Madison campus, WI, USA - DID2874_E49 MG | ecosystem: Host-associated > Birds > Digestive system > Large intestine > Fecal | place: USA... | reverse complement strand
CACGTACTTATTGTTAAGCCTTCCATCAACGTATCTACCAAATATGTTTACGAACATTTAAAACTCGATGAAACAATAAACCACCCGAATATAGATGGTATTATAAAAGGTATTGAACAAAATAATCTTTATACAGCAATTAAAGATTTCGGAAATATATTAGAATCTGTCACTGTAAAGGACTATCCTGTCATCGGAGAAATCAAAGAAAAAATGCTCGAGTATGGTGCACTTGTGTCTTTAATGAGCGGCAGCGGTCCAACAGTATTTGGCTTATTTGATGACCTAAAGACTGCGGAAAAAGCCTTCTATCAATTCAAAATAAGTGAGTTAAGCAAACAGGTCTTTTTGACAAATTTGTATCACCCTCTCTATTAAGTTTTTACAGTTAGCTAATTGCGATACTATCATTTCATGTGATGGAAGTAAATGAAATCACCAAAAAAGGTTCCGATGCGGTGGCAAGTCACCTTTATTTTGTTGATTTCGTCTACTTCCTTATTTTAAACAAAGAGTTTCGCAATTGTCTAAAGTTTTTACAATATAACTCCGATAATTACCATATCCAGTAAACTTATTATACCAAGGAGGGTACCTATATGGGAGTAAATGGAATTGCAGCTTCTAATTACGGAAGCACTACGTCTACACAGACTAAGACTAAAACAGAGTCTAGCACCACTGCTGCAAATACAGCCAATGAACCTGCTGCTGTATATGAAAAAAGCACGGAAGAAACTGTTAAAAAACCTGTCTATAAACAGGACACCGCAACCATTGCCCAGCTAAAGGCAGATGCTGAAAAACGTACACAGCAGCTTCGGGATTTGGTTGAAAAAATGATGTTACAGCAAGGCCAGACCTTTGATGAAGCAACTATGTACCAATTGCTTCGCGAAGGCAAAGTAACTGTTGATGAAGAAACGGCTGCACAAGCAAAAGCTGACATTGCAGAAGACGGTTACTGGGGTGTAAATCAAACCTCTGACCGGCTTGTATCCTTTGCCAAGGCTCTTACCGGCGGCGACCCGGATAAAATTGATGCTATGGCAGACGCCATAAAAGAAGGCTTTGAGCAAGCAAAGAAAGCCTGGGGCGGAGAGTTACCTGAAATCTGTCAGAAGACCTTTGATGCAACTATGGAAAAGCTGGAACAGTGGAGAAGTTCTTCAAAAGAAAGTGCTGAAACTGAATAAACAGCTCTTTAAAATTAATATGCACATCATGGAAAACAGAGCCGATGGAATTTAATTTCCGTCGGCTCTGCTATATAGCTTTATATAACTTGTTATATATATCTGTCTACCCTTTTTGTAATGATAAGCTTATCTCCAACTTTTATAGAGTCATCCTCCAAGCCGTTAATTTGTTTAATCCGGTCTATGGTAGTATAGTATTTCTTTGCAATATTCCACAGAGTATCACGGGCTTTTACAACATATCCCACAACACTCGGCATTGCCTGAAGCTTCTCATAATCAATATCATACACTTCAATATCTGTAATAATAGGCTCCACTAATGTATGAAAGACCATAGCATTTAAACCGATTCCGGCCTTTACTTCAATCTCCTCACTGTCAAGCATCATAACACTTAATTGCTCCAATGCCGGTTTCACATTATAAATACTATTCTGATTGATGCCTTTAGCTTCGATTAACTGATTAAAAGGTATCACTCCTTTTACAGAGTTTAGAGGTTTATTATCATCGGGGCATATGTATAAAATCTGTACTTCCAATACACCGTTTACATCCAGCCCATTTTCAATAAGCTCAATTTCATCCACTTTAATTTCACCGCTGGCATGGCAGATTTGAAGTATTTCCGGTTGGTTCTGGGTTAATCTGACACGGTCGTTGACCCTGACCTTACTGTTGTTCTTCACTAACAAATCTTCATAATGCGCTTCCTTTAAAACCGGCACTAACTCTTTTGAAGGCGAATAAACATCGTTTAGCAATTCCAGTTCGTCTTCTTCATATATTTTAATACCCATTTCAAGCACAACCTCAAGATCTATAATTCTCTGTTCTCCATCGGCATCCGGCATAACCTCTAAGCTTTTACTGGCAATGGAAAAATCAATATTATCTATCATATCTTCCGTGCAGCCATTGCATTCCACCATTGTACTAAAAGGCAGCTCGGTCTCAAAATATTCTACCGGGGTTTCTTCATTTTCACTTGCATAAAGGATAAAGACAAGAATTTCACCCTTTACAGAAAATTTGCTATCCAGTAAACGTACCTCTGGATTTCTCAGTTCAACTTCACTATATAAAATTTCTGATATGTTACCCTTATTTGAGGGTAGGTGTATCTGGTCTTTTACCCGATAGGTGTCTTTTTTGTCAACTGCCACATCCGTTACAGTAATACTTTTACTAATAAACTGTATATCCTCTTCTCCGTCTACAGAAACTGCAGTCGCTTCATCGTACAAATCCTCCACTAGGACAGTTAACTTCACAATGGCTTTTACACTCAGCTTTCTGGAATTAATTAAACCAGTTGTCAAATCCTCCAATTCCCAGTTAATTATTGCATCATCACCAGCGCAGGCATCCTCCAGATGAATTAACTCGTCAAAGGTCACTTCCCCGGACATGTTATTTACCGGTCTTGTATTTTCATCGCTCAAATACAAATCGTTGAAACAAAGTGCACCTTTTACCATTAACTTACCATTTGACATTTTTACATCATTAATTTTAACTGAGCCTTGTTCTTTAATAATTTTATAAATGTCAGGTTTTGCATCAGGAACATTAAAATCATCGTCTAAGGTAAGCTGAAGGCTGGTTTGACATTTCAATTTATTCATATGGATATTTTTCTTGATCAGTTCCACAAACTATCCCTCCTTGTCTTATACCATATAATATTCAGAAGGTGGGATTTTTATGAATAAATTAAATCAGACAATTATAAATCTCTTCATTAAAAAGCAGAGAACATGTAAAATTTCCCAAAATCCCAAACAAAAAGCTGCTGCAAAAGTATAAGCATACCTTTTGCAACAGCCAAATCCTGTCTATCTTAAGTTAGCAGAGCATCATCTGCACATCTTTTGTTAAAACATCGGCATAACTAAATGACATAGTTTTTACTGTATCAGAACTGCCATCTTCTATTTTAATTAAAAATATACTTGGATATGTCTCAGTGATAATACCTTCTGTAATATCCATTTTATTTCTTCCTCTATTCGCTTTGATTTTTACTCTGCTTCCCACGTGACTTATTATTTCTCTGCGAACCTTGCTGACATCTGCCTGTTTCATCATCATAATAGCCTCCTTAAGAGTAGTACATCTTTATATTAAGGTTTTAGACCAACTCTACCACTCTAAAGATGTCTAAAATCTCTGAACATAAATATCCAAATTACAACCATAGTCACTATAGCATGAATTTTACAGCTTGTCAACAAATTTTCTGACAACTCGCTAATTTTGCGAGACTTGTGTGCAAAAAATGTACCAATCCACCCTGTTATAAGTCAGTAATTATTGTTATTAATTTACAGAATTTTCTTTGATTTTTTCCGCTTTTTGACTTATTGCACAATCAAATTAGGCAATTTTAACATATGAAGGTAATAATCACCAGAATTTTATTAATGTTGCCGGAGAAGCTGCTTTTAGATACAATACTCGTAATTTTTGTAAAATTAATAACCAAAAGCAGTCTCCAGAAAAAAATCTACTCAAACACTACACTTTTATCAATAAACTCGGTTTTTACTACGATATAGGGATAGGTAAGGGCATTGGTTACCTGCTCATTTTCTGCAGGTCCAATTAAATTCGTATCAATATAAACAGCATTTGATGTTAAAAACAATTTGTCTACTGATATGCTGTAACCTCCCGTCGGTTTTTCTCCATAACCTACCACTATGTATAAGCTGTCACCATTTGCATAAGACATCTTAAAGGGTTCTTTTTTCTTTTCATTAATAATTTCCATAAGCTGCTCCGGTACATCTGCATCTTCTACTACGGTAAACTCCAAATCCTTAATTTTTTTAATATCCGTCTTTTCGGATTTGCAACCGGTTAATAAAAAACTACTTCCGACTAAGGCAAGAAGCAGTGCCCATATCTTAACTTTTCGCATAAATGCCTCCATAGAATCTCCTTAGTTTATTCTATGTCTCATGTTGTAAAATATTCCAAAACAACCCGGAAACCTGACAGAAAAATACATGCTATGCAGGTTCCGGGCTGTTTCTATTGTCACTCTTACTCTGCCTTTACCATTGCAGGAAACGTTAATTTCACATCTTCCTTATCATCCTTAACTTCTACCGTATAAGTTTTCGTAGAGTATCCAGATTGTATCAAGGTAATATAGTGGGTTCCCACTTCTTTTGGAAAGCTTACCGGTGAAGTTCCCTTGAATTGGCCGTTAAAATATACAGAAGCTCCTTGTGGTTCCTCGATATAAATATAATTCTTGGAAACTACCGGCTCATAAACCTTATTATCCTCTGATGTATTATCTGTATCCTTATTCGTAGTTTCATCTGAACTTTCAGAACTGTCCCCAGCATTATTGTCTTCTGTATCTGCTGTGTCTTTCTTGGTTTCAGCCAAAGCGATATTAACCGTCTTCTCCTCTTCTTCTAGATTAAGAGTTCCTGTATATGTCGTATACCCACCAAGAGCTACCTCTATTTTATGTTCTCCGTATTTAAGCTCAACAGAGTCCTCATACTCTTTTTCCGTTCCATCAATCTTTAGTTCTGCTCCATACGGAGATATTACAAAGTCAACCAATCCCATTTGATCCTGGGGTTTTTTAAATTCACCCATATCCACGATAAATGACTCCTGGGGAATTACTGTCAAAGTCTTAGTTCCTTTTAAGTTCCCATTTTCCATAGTAATATCATAGGTTCCTTCCCTTACAATAACAGTCATATCCTCTGTAACCGCAAGAGTTTCTTTGTTTCCTAGATGGACAATTCCGCCCATAAAATCTTCATAATCTTTAAATATAAGAGTACCATGTCCCTTTACCACATCAATAGACCATATAACTTTGTCATAGCCTCTTATAATTACTTCATCCTTTTCATGCAAATCATTTGTCTCTATGAGCTTCCCATCTCTGGTAACTACTGTTTTATCTGTATAACGATATTTGGAATCCACAATATCAATTCTCTGCTCCAGATTGTAAATAGCCCAGTTAGTAACCCCTTTGTATTCCCAAGCCTGACTGGTTAACTGTACTTTAGTAAGCTTTAAAGTCTTTGAATTATAAACCACATCAACCATTACACCCGGAGAGAGCTGGGCAACAGATAACACTTTTTCATATTTATCCAAAATTTGAGTTCCGCCGCTATACTCTAGTATGACATCTTGTCCGGACTGAGTATTTAATAAAGTCATAGCAGAATTTTCTTGGTTGATTTCCTTTAGCACTGCTAAAAACTCTATATTTTTCTCTTCCTGTACTTCACTGGAAGGTACTGTGCCGTTTCCAGATGTTGCTCCTGAATTATGTCCATTTTGATTTGAATCCTTTGCTGTAACATGAAATGCCATAACCAGCAGTATCATAAAAAAGGCTCCAATTAAAAAAACGGGAAAGAGTCCTACGATTCGTTTCTTTTGTACTTTATATCCATACGTTTTATCTTCCAATGTTTTACCTCCTGTAGAAGGGCTTCTCTTAAGGAATTTTTGGCTTTATTAACCTCATTTTTACTATTATATTCGATTCTTAACAGTTTCGCAACTGACTTAGCATGCTCCTAATCAAGTGTTGCTTCCAGCCGTTCCATAAATTTCTTCTTTTTTTCCTTCTGCTCTTGGATTCCAATAAGTTTTTGTATATTACGCTGAGGAACCCAGGATTTTTTGCCATTATAATAAAAATTCGTTATCTTCCAGAATTTTTCCGGATATAGGAGTAGTACATATAAAAGCTTTATCTCATCTTTATCAACGGGTAGTACCTGACTATAGGTATCCAGTATCATACTTCCAAGATCTATATCCCACTCATTCTTTTCCATGACTTTTCTAAGATATTGATACAAATCTATAACCTGAACTCCCATACATGCTTTATCGAAATTGGTAGTTGCCATATTCCCATTAACTTTTCCCCGTAAATCTGCTGCTTGAAGGTATTCTGTTTGATAAGAAGGCTTCCAGTTACTATAACCAATCTGATTGGTATTAATCATAATTACATTATGATAGGTATAATTACCATGGCAGATATACTTATGCTCTATGGCTTCCTGCATTAAGGCTCCATAGTTGGAGTTGTTCAAAATCTCTGCTGCCTGCTGGGACTGTTCATAAAATTCATCATAACAATTCAAATAACATATTTCAAACTCGTTTTTTTTTCGTTTCTCTCGAATATAGCCTCTGACACGTTTTAATTCACGGTTTCTTTTATCAAATACTTCGGTTAAATCAGAATATGTAGTCCATTCCGTCTGTTCCTTTGTTAACGGTACCTCACGCAGCATAGAATGTAAAAGTGCCAGATTAGTTGTTGCATCTGCAATGTCTGCCTCATTCCTGAGATTGCATTCCTCGCCGGGAAACCAGTTTTTTAGTACAAACCGATTCCCGGCGCCATCCTCTGTAATTATTTCACCTGCAGAATTTTTCATATATAAATCTACATAAGGGTAGTTTTGGACGGTTAAATACTCAAGAAGGGTATTCTCAAACTCGACACGGCTTTTCGAACTCTCTAAGCTTTTCAATAGCTTGAGTCCCTTATCCGTCTCTACTATATATGCCCCCCTGATTCTGTATGTGTTGTAGATTTTTATATTATATTGTCTTAAAAGTTCTAGATTTCTATCCTCCATAGGAAAGCCTCCTGACTCAAACTATTGCACCGCTGCATAGGGGTGTCTCTTTTAATCCTATGATAAATGCTCCTGATTCATGACAGGAAATGTAAGGATTTCAGATAAATTTGATATCAAAAAAGCTGTTTTATTTATATTTAATATCGACCGTATAGAAAAATATATCAACCTTCAAATGGTAATAATTTATGAAGATTTTTTTAATACGCTCTAAGGTGTGTCTAAGTAACTGACAGCTATCTTAAGCAGGGTTTCCCTGTCATTCAAGGAAGGCTCTTCGATTACCTGCAGTAAAAGTTTTTCCAGGATTTCTCCCAGAATAACACCTGGTCTGAAACCTATAGAAATTAAATCTCTTCCGTTAATTTTTAACATTTTCAAACAAACACATTCCTTTTTACTTTTAATTTCAAATAAAAGCTCTGAGGCTTGTTCCAGGTTTTCATATTCATAATCCACATTACTTGAATTTCCTGCCGCCAAACCTGCTTTTTGCACCTCTAATAAAAGCTCAATAATATCAGCTCCGATATTATAAATCGACCTGCGTAATTTTGCAGAGGTAAGAGGAAAAGTGTACTTATTCCATAAAACCAGACGATATACTGTATCAATGGTATCGTTATCAAACTTCAATCTTTTTAATATCTCTTTGGCAGTAGCAGCGCTGGCTTTGGCCTGAAACATGAAATCTTCTGCTGCTTCTCCCACTGAACTATCCATTGGTGCTGCAACCTCCCTAAGCAGCATTGTCCACTTAATAATTAATAACTCTTGCTTTGTATATACTTTTTTCTCTGTGATACAGCATAAAGAATCTTCTGCCTTATGGGAGTTTCCCGCCAATGCAGCCGCTTTTACTGCATTTTCACCTATGGTTTCCCTCTGTACAGAGCCTGCACAGTCTCTTTCCATCATAGCATTAAATTCCGGTAGAATTATTTTTGTTATTCCTGCACTATATGCATCTACTAGTTTTTCAGGATGCGGGGATAAGAGCAGTTTGTTTAATTCCACACGAATACGTTCCGCGCTTATGTGTTCCAGATTTTGCACCTTTTCCCTAACTGCCTGTAGAGTTTCCTCCTCAATACAAAACCCAAGCTGGGCAGAAAAGCGTACCGCCCTTAGAATTCGTAAGGCATCTTCTTCAAATCTGTCTACTGCACTTCCTACGCAGCGTATAATACCGTCTTTCAGGTCATCTAAGCCTCCAAACACATCTACCAGACCCTTGGTTTCATTAAAAGCCATGGCATTGATGGTGAAATCCCTGCGTCTCAGATCTTCTGTAAGGTTTGTAGTAAATTCCACATTTTTAGGATGCCTGTTATCTTCATATTCACCATCAATCCGGTAAGTTGTAACCTCATACCCTGCCCTGTCAAGCATTACGGTAACAGTGCCATGCTGTATTCCGGTATCAATGGTCCTTTTAAATATCTGTTTGATTTCAAGAGGTTTTGCAGAAGTTGTGATATCCCAATCCTCCGGTTCTTTACCAAGTATAGAGTCTCTGATACATCCCCCTACTGCATACGCATCATATCCGTGTTTCATCAACTCATCTATAATATAATCCACATTTTGCGGCAATTGTATCTTCATATCAATTCCTTCCTAAATCTTCTCCAAGAGTGTACCTGAAAACTCTTCCCCCTCCCGAACATAGTCTCCTGAACAACTCGTTTTCAGTCATACCCCTACTCTCTCTTTATATTATAGCCGAACTTTTCAGGCATAACAATTATATTTAATTATCGATAATTTGATAAATCGAATTCATCCACTTCGTCCTGCTTGGTTAGCATTACCGTACCATAGACAATTCCTGCAATTGATAAGCCTGCCAGTATAATCACCATGCCCGGTATCTGAAGCACCTGATCTGTAAGGACATACTGAAGAAGGAGACCGCTTATGTTTATTACCATATGAAGCAGAATGGAACCTGCTATGGTCTTTATTTTATAACACACCAGTCCAAGGAACATACCAATAATAAAGGCATAAATTCCCTGAACCAGATTGCCGTGGTAAATACCAAACAATAATGCCTGTAATATATTTGCCAAGGTAAAAGGTAATGCCCTTCCGGCTAATTTTAAAATGACTCCTCGAAAGATGAATTCCTCCGAAAAAGGAGCAATCAAACCAATATATACGGTGGATATCAGGGTATTCCCCATTCCCAGCTGCTCCATAACTTCACCATATGATTCAAACCACTCTGGTTTAAAACTGGCAAGGATGCTAAGGATAAAGGTTATACCAATTTGGAGACCAATCCCCATAAATACAATGGCCAACAGATTCTTAGGCGTGCTAACTCTACTATAATCCGTTCTTTCTTCTGCTTTTATAAGCTGCTTATACCAAATGCTAAATACTACCAGAGCAAGCGCTGCAGATATAGCTGAAATTAGCAGCAGTACCTCTGTGCTTAATCCTGCCATTATATATTCCGTGATTATACCTGGATCTGTTTCTCCCATCGCAGCTAATTGAAAGCCCTGAATAAAACCATAAATTATAAACGTTCCCACCGACACTACAATCTGAATTCCATAACAAGCCAGTATAGGCAGTATTGCTAATATAATATTTCCAACTCTTTTCATACTTTGCTCTCCTATTATAATGTTTAGTAATTTAGGCAATTGCAAAACTCTTTGTTTATAATAAGGAAGTAGGTGAAATTACCAAAATAAAGGTGACTTGCCACTGCATCGGAACCTTTTTTTGGTGATTCCGCCTACTTCTATCACATAAAATGATAGTTTTGCCACTGACTAAGTTTAGTAATTAACAAACAAAGTGCTATTGGTAATAATTATACTTCCATTCTGCATTTATAACAATTCCCAATTCATATAAAAAATTATTTTTTTAAAACCCATTGACAATATTACTAATTAGTAATATATTAATGATATGGAAGACAACAAAACAAAATACAATAATAATACAGAAGAACTTAATCTGAAAGCATTGATTGCCTTAAGCCGCTGCTCCCAAAGTGTTCATAAAAGGGAGTATCGGACAATAAAAGAAGGTGGGTTAACAGTTTCACAATTTGCAGTACTGGAGGTTCTATATCATAAAGGTGACTTGAGAATTAGTGAAATTATAGATAAAATTTTATCAACCGGAGGCAATATGACAGTAGTCATAGATAATTTGGTAAAGGATGGCTTGGTTAGCAGATGCAGCGATCCTGCCGATAAAAGAGTTAACCTGATTCGGATTACAGAAAAAGGAAAAGACTTGATACAAGGTATATTCCCAAATCACAAGGAAAATATTAATGAAATATTTTCAGTTTTAACAGAGGATGAAAAAAGAAATTTAATAAATACATTAAAGAAATTATCAGGTGTATAGTACCGGCACATTGTACTAATTAGTAATATAATATCATTAAATATCAAACAAAAGAAACGCATATACTAACTAAAACAATCTAATACTTTATGTAAAACAGGAGGAAAACCCCATGAGAGATTTTTATAACGCAGTTGAAAACAGACGCTCTATATACGCCCTTAGCAAAGAAAGCACTGTATCTGACGATAAATTAAAGGAAATTCTGGAGCATGCCATAAAACATACTCCATCTGCATTTAATTCCCAAAGTACCAGGTTTGTATTATTAACAGGCAAAGAACATGATAGGCTATGGGATATCGCTATGAATGCTTTGAAACCAATTGTACCAGCTGACCAGTTTTCTTCTACAGAAGAAAAAATTAATTCTTTTAAAGCCGGCTACGGAACCGTTTTATACTTTGAAGATTTGAGCATAGTGGAAGGTTTACAACAAAGCTTTCCATTATATAAAGATAATTTTCCGGTTTGGGCACAACAATCCAACGGTATGCATCAATATGTAGTATGGACTGCACTGGAATTAGAAGGTTTAGGAGTTTCCTTACAGCATTACAGTGAACTAATTGAAGCAGAAGTAAAGAAAGCATGGGGCTTAAATGATTCCTGGAAATTAATTGCTCAGATGCCGTTTGGAAAACCGGTTGCCGGACCTTCTGAAAAAGAATTTAACTCCTTAGAGGAACGAGTTAAAATCTTCAAATAAACGAAGTTGTATATTAAGATGAACAAAGCTTTTATACTTTTACAGGAAAATATAAACTTAAGAGGCTGCCTTATATAAAGCAGCCTCTACTTTTATTTAGTATGCTTTTATTTAGTATGCTTTTATTTAGTATGCTTTTCCCCAGTAAGCCATAGCTTTGGCTTTTTTTCCGCAGCATACACAGGTATCGGTGATTTCTTCCTGTTCAAAAGGCATGCATCGGGAAGTAGCCCCTGTTTCTTCTTTTATTTTTTCTTCGCATTCCTTATCTCCACACCACATAGCCTTTACAAAGCCCGGCTTCGTTGCAATTGCCTCTTTAAACTCTTCATAATCTGCTGCTTTGGTGGTATGGGTATCGCGATGCACTCTTGCTCTTTCTAACATATCCTTTTGCATCGTGTCTAAAATCTGTCCTACTTCTTTTTCAAGGTCATCTAAGGATACTACAACCTTTTCTCTGGTATCACGTCTAACAATTACTGCCTGATTAGCTTCAATGTCCTTAGGTCCGATTTCAATACGAATCGGTATACCGCGCATTTCCTGTTCACTGAATTTCCAGCCCGGACTTTTATCTGTGTCATCTACCTTAACTCGGAAATTGCCCAGCTTTTCTTTTAACTCGGCAGCTTTTTCAAGTACGCCTTCTTTGTGTTGAGCAATTGGGATAACCATTACCTGGATTGGAGCAATTCTTGGAGGCAGTACAAGACCACTGTCATCTCCGTGTACCATGATAATAGCACCAATAATACGGGTTGACATCCCCCAGGAAGTTTGATGAACATGCTGTAGTTTATTTTCTTTGTCAGTATATTGAATATCAAATGCATTTGCGAAGCCATCTCCGAAGTTATGGCTGGTTCCGGATTGAAGTGCTTTTCCGTCATGCATTAATGCTTCTATTGTATATGTTGCCTTTGCTCCGGCAAACTTTTCCTTATCTGTTTTTTTACCTTTAATCATAGGTATCGCTAATATCTGTTCGCAAAAATCTGCATATACATTGAGCATCTGAATGGTTCTCTCTTCCGCATCCTCTGCAGTGGCATGAGCAGTATGACCCTCCTGCCATAAAAATTCCACGGAACGCAGGAAAGGTCTTGACGTCTTTTCCCAACGAACTACAGAACACCATTGATTATATAATTTAGGTAAATCCCTGTATGACTGAATGATATTGGAATAAAAATCACAGAATAAGGTTTCTGAGGTAGGTCTGACACACAGTCTTTCCTGTAAAGGTTCCAACCCGCCATGGGTAACCCAGGCTACTTCCGGTGCAAAACCTTCCACATGATCCTTTTCCTTCTGCAACAGGCTTTCCGGAATAAACATAGGCATATATACATTCTCAACGCCGGTATCCTTAAATCTTTTATCCAGTTCTTTCTGAATGTTTTCCCAAAGGGCATAACCGTTGGGTCTTAGTATCATACAACCTCTTACACTGGAATAGTCAACTAATTCTGCTTTTTTTACAACATCTGTGTACCATTGGGCAAAATCCTCATCCATGGAGGTGATTGCCTCAACTAATTTCTTTTCCTTAGCCATGATGATCTCTCCTTCTTAAAATTGTTTTAACCTGCTGATATCAGCAAGTATAGAAAGGCATAAAAATAAGCCCTTCTTCCACAAGGGACCGAAAGACCTCGGCGGTACCACCCTAATTAACTGCCAAAAGCAGTTCTCCTTAAATACCGTTAACGCCGGCCTACGCTGTACTTTCATACAGTGCTCCAAGGTAGGTTCTATAAGGCTCTCCTGAGAATCTCACACCAATCAATTCTCTCTCTGGCAGGATAACATTTATATACTATTCCTTATCATCGCTATACTCATGATTTTATGTTAGTTATTACTATTTGTCAAGTTGTATTATTCTATGCTCAAACAATCAAGTGAAACTTTTGTCTGCCTTGTATTAAAAGTAAAATAATAGTATAATCTACCATAAGGTAGTATGACAGTATGGAGAACTGTGGGAGTCTAAAACATATTATGTGGAGGTAGCCTGTGAAAAAATATATCATGGCCTTAGACCAAGGCACAACCAGCTCAAGATGTATTTTATTTAATAAAAGCGGTCAGGCAGTAAGCATCGCACAAAAGGAATTTAGCCAAATCTATCCTATATCTGGCTGGGTAGAACATAATCCAATGGAAATCTGGTCTTCACAGATTAGTGTTGCCACAGAGGCAATGGCAAAGATAGGTGCCACAGCAGAAGAAATCGTATCTATCGGAATCACCAACCAAAGAGAAACCACCATTGTGTGGAATAAGCATACCGGAGAACCGGTCTACAATGCTATCGTATGGCAGTGCCGCAGAACCTCTGACAGCATTCTGAGCCTCAAAAAAGAAGGATATGATACATTCATACAAGAGCGAACAGGTCTTATTCCGGACGCATACTTCTCAGGTACAAAAATCAGCTGGATTTTGGACCATGTAAGTGATGCAAGGAAGGAAGCTGAAAAGGGAAATCTGCTATTTGGAACTGTTGACACCTGGCTTATCTGGAAATTAACCAAAGGCAGAGTATTTGCAACAGATTATACGAATGCTTCAAGAACCATGTTGTTTGATATAAAAAAATTGCAATGGGACGAAGACCTCCTAAAACTTCTAAATATTCCGGCATCCATGCTCCCCGAAGTAATGCCATCAAGCCATATCTTCGGGTACACAGAATCTGGTCTGCTTGGCAAGTCAATTCCTATTGCCGGAGTTGCCGGTGACCAACAGGCAGCACTTTTTGGACAATGCTGTTTTGAGCAGGGCGAGGTGAAAAATACCTATGGTACCGGATGCTTTCTGCTAATGAATACTGGCAAAGACGTAATTACTTCAAAAAACGGTTTATTAACCACTGTGGCTGCCAGTGAAGCCGGTAAAATACAATATGCCTTAGAAGGCAGTGTTTTTGTGGCAGGTGCCGTAGTACAGTGGCTTAGAGACGAGCTTCAGGTCATTCGTACCGCCAGCCAGTCTGAAGAAGCTGCCAAATCCGTACCGGATACCAATGGTGTCTATGTAGTTCCTGCCTTTTCCGGTCTTGGCGCTCCTTACTGGGATCAGTATGCCAGAGGTACCATTGTCGGTATGACAAGGGGTTTTAACAGAGAACACTTAATTCGGGCTTCCTTAGAATCCATTGCTTATCAGACCTACGATGTGCTAAAAGCAATGGAACAGGATTCCGGGCTATTATTAAACACCTTAAAAGTAGACGGAGGAGCATCTGCTAATAACTTCTTAATGCAATTCCAGTCAGACATTTTAGACGTCCAGGTCTGGCGACCTTCCTGCATTGAAACTACTGCTCTAGGAGCGGCTTATCTCGCGGGGCTCTCCAGTGATTACTGGAAAGACAAAAAAGAAATAAAAGAGAACTGGGCACTCTCCCAAACCTTCGCTCCTGCCATGGAACAAGAAAAAAGAGAACTGCTTATTAAAGGCTGGCACAAAGCATTAAAACGCTCCTTTGACTGGGCTGATTAAATATCTAAAAAGATATAAAAAGGAAGCAGGAATATGATAGAAAAACTTAAGTTATACCTAACAGAAAAAGGATATCAAAAAATTCAAGTTAATGTACACGGTATCTATCTGTATTATTTACACGAACAATTTAAGATAAAACTTCTGCTTCTAATCGACTGTCCCACGGGCGCAGAATTTACCAGAGACCAGTACCTGAATATGAAGGGGCAAATCTGCCGTAATCTCTCCTCCAAATATGATAAGATGATAGAAACCCATACTCTTTTTCTAACTAATGCAGCTTCAAAAATTCGTACTGTTGCAGATAACGACAACGACTGCTGGATTATTGATACCACTGATTACCGGCTAATAATATACGAAAACCATAATTCTGATTTTGCAGGAATCAGAGATAACTTAGAAACTCTTTTATCAAAAGTTGCCGGAACAAGACCTGACCCTGATACGGATGCATATTACCATGTGAATAACGCTTCTGATAGCGGTGCTTATCAAAAGGGGAGGACTTATCAAAATTCAGAAGAAGAGTACGATGTGCCGGCTTATAAAAATTCCCGTATGCAAAAGCTGTCGCCTAAATATTTTTCCTTGTGCAATACTTTTTTGGTTATAGCAAATGTCCTTATTTTTATAATACTTGATTTATTATCTCAAAGATATCATATGGAATCTTACGTTAATGGCGGGGCTTTATACTGGCCTGCAGTAAAATATTATAATCAATACTATAGGCTTATTACTTATATGTTTCTGCATTCCGGTCTCGACCATCTTGTCAACAACATGATTGTACTTCTATTTATAGGGGATAATCTGGAACGGGCAACTGGTAAATGGAGATATGTAATTATATATTTCGGTTCAGGAATTGTTGCAGGTATTTCCTCTATGGGGTATAATATGTTAAAAAATATAAATGCTATTTCTGTTGGAGCCTCCGGTTCTATTTTCGGAGTGGTTGGTGCTATGGCATATATTGTAGCTGTTAACAAAGGACGGCTGGAAAATATAAGTACCAGACAGATATTTATGTTTGTATGTTTTAGTTTATACGGAGGCCTTACCAGCCAGGGTGTAGATAATGCTGCCCATATTGGCGGATTACTGGCAGGTATTATTTTGGCAGCCATACTATATAAAAGACCAAAGAAAAGGGACGTAGAAAGGGGTTAACGCCATGAATGTAAATATTTATTACGGCGGGAGGGGACTAATTGAGGATCCCACACTCTATGTAATTAATAAACTAACTGAAGTTCTGACAGAAATCCGTGTACAGGTAGTCAGATATAATCTTTATGAAGAAAAGAACGGAATCGCTATGCTTCCAAAAACCTTAAAAGATGCAGATGGTGTTATTCTTGCCACCAATGTTGAATGGTTTGGTATCGGTGGTTTCATGCAGCAGTTTTTAGATGCCTGCTGGCTTTACGGCGATAAGGAGCATCTTAGCAAATTGTATATGCTGCCCGTGGTTATGGCCAATAGCTTTGGGGAACGGGAAGCAGAGCTTTACTTGACAAAAGCCTGGGAAATCCTTGGTGGTATTCCCTGTAATGGCTTACGAGCTTATGTTGAAGATCATGTTGATTTTGAGACCAACACAGCTTATACCCAGATCATTGAGAAACAGGCAGAGCTATTTTATAAAAATATAAATCAAAAATCAAAAACTCTGCCCCTAAGTAACACTGTCATGAGGAAAAACCTGTTAAAGAGTAATGCAAATGATTTAACGCCTCAGGAAAATGAACAACTCTCCATGTATGTTTCTGACGATACTTATGTGAAAAAACAAAAGGAAGATATCGAAGAGTTAGCTCAGATGTTTAAAGGTATGTTAGGCAATCAAACTACCGGTAATTCCCTTGAGTTTATTCAGAACTTGAAAGATAACTTTCATCCTCAAAAAGATTTTAGCGCCTGTTACTCTATAAATCTAAGTGATATAGACAAAACCCTTGTTATTGAAGTAAATGAGTCTCATTTGAATTGCTATTACGGTGAAAAAAATGAAGCAGATGTTGCTGCAAAAACAACCAGAGATGTTCTTGTGAAAATTACAGACGGACGTATGACCATGCAGCGTGCCTTTATGACCGGCGAACTAACTGCAAAAGGTAACTTTAAAACCCTAAGAACTTTTGATAGCATATTCCAGTTTAATATTATTTAATACCTTTAAAAGAGTTTCAAAGGATTACCTCGGACAAGGCAATCCTTTGAAGATATAACAGGTTTTTGGAGTTGGGATATTATTTATGTTTATTAGTTTAGCCAAGCATAAATAAACGATATGTAGTACGATAAAACTGTTATCCCGCTAAGGGAAGGTGGATGATAAAACTTGTTTTTTCCCTGGAGGAATTAACATTTAGTGTTCCGTCGTGAGCCAGAATTACATTGGATGAAATGGCTAAGCCCAGACCGGAACCTCCAGATTTGTGGGTAACAAATGGATGGAATATTGTGGGTAATATTTCTGTGGGTATCTCTTCACCGTTATTATGGACGCCGATTGTTAGATGGGAGGGCTCCAAAACGGTACATTCTACGTTAATAAAGTTGCCTTTCTTGGTGGCTTCAAACGCATTACGAATCAGATTGTGAAAAACTTGTTTTATTTTAACTGGGTCTAAAGAATAACTAGTGTAGTAAGGAATATCATTATCTGCTATGGTAAGCGACAGTTCAATACCGCTTTGTTCAGCTAGTGGACGAAAGTTGTTCAAAACAGATTTTAGAAGTAGAAGGAAATTCGTATCTTGTTTTGATATGACCTCACTGTGGTTAAAATTACTATATTCCGTCAACAAAAGTTCCATTTCATTAATATCTTCCTTAAGTTGACCCCAATATTTAATGTCCCCTACTTCAGGATGCGTAGATTCTATTAATTGGGAGGTACTTTTAATCAAAGTTAATGGATTGCGAAGCTCATGGGATATTTGCGAGGTCCTAAGTTCATACTCTTTTAAAGCTTTATTGATAAAGTAAGCAAAATCTTCGTTGGAATCAATTAATTCCTTTAGCTTTTGTTTTTCTTCCTTCGTAAACATTTTGTTCACCTCCTAAGCTAATATTAGCAGAATATGGATTATTATACAATATAATCTCATTTACAAGAAACGACAGTATATACATTTAAAATACTTTATCAGAGTTCCTAAAATTTAAT
>Ga0160506_100135_pt1 | contig 18463 bp, 22 predicted proteins | sample DID2874_E49MG_FD_108204 | JGI IMG/M metagenome (GOLD analysis project Ga0160506, IMG submission 108204) | Enriched chicken feces microbial communities from UW Madison campus, WI, USA - DID2874_E49 MG | ecosystem: Host-associated > Birds > Digestive system > Large intestine > Fecal | place: USA... | reverse complement strand
TTTCTTGTGTTCGTCAAATATTATTTGGAGAGATTTTTTATATTCATCAATAATCTGAATATTTTGACTTGTAGCACTTTCCATAGCAGCATTATAAAATTGTTCTAATTTTTCGTCTAAAGTCATATGTTATCTCCTTGTTTCTATAATTTAATTCCTATGGCTTCATTTACGTAGGAAGTAATGAAGTCGGGCTTACGTCCGGTTCCGTGACGATCAGGTATTTCAACAATTAAAGGCAGTTTACGGTTTAATTTAACATCGTTGATTAATTCAGGAAACTCTCTGCTGAACTTCTCTGTAATTAGCAATACGCCAATGGTTGAATCTGCGATGGCTTTATCTAACTGTTGCTTTAAATGTTTTTTTGAATGTATAACTACGCCATCAACGCCTGCAAGGCGCATTCCTGTGTAAGTATCGACATTGTCGCTGATAAGAAACATGCGCATACAATTACCTCCTAATAAGATAGGTTACCTCATTTAATTAAAGAAGACGCTTCCCTAAGTTCATTTCTTTGCCTGGCAAGCGTCATTATTGTGTTTTAAGAATTATCCTAAGATTGTAAAGGATACAATTAAGCCGTATAATGCAATACCTTCTGCAAGAGCGACGAAGATAAGTGCTTTACCCATGATACTGGAATCCTCACTCATTGCACCTAAGGCAGCAGAAGCAGCAGAAGCAACGGCGATACCACCACCGATACAAGATAAACCAGTGGAAAGGGCAGCTGCGATGTATCTCCAGCCATCAACAGAACTTGCAACAGCCTCAGCAGTTTCAGCAGCGGATACTTTACCGCTGAATAATAAGATGTCAGCAAGTACTAAAGTACCAAAGAAGAAAAATGCATTACAGAGTAAAGTTGCTTTTAAGTTTCCTTTTTTCTTTTCTCCTAAAAGAAATGCTCCAAATGGAATAATAATGCTTAAGATTAGTGCTATTACTAATATGATTTTTGCTGTCATGATATGTTTCCTCCTAAATTATGATTATTTACTTTTGTATGGTTTAAAGCCTTTACCGGTTCCTCTATAGAAACGGCTGAACATTTCATAATACTCCAGACGTAGAACCTGGATACCAACGATCAGACCCTCCATACCTGCTACAAACAGGTTACCTAATATTAATATAAAGATATTTGGATTGCCCGATTCAACATTTGCAAGTAACATTACTACACCCATCATAGCCGCATGGCTTAACGCAAAAGCGCCTACACGCAAGAAGGAGATGGAGTTGGTTAAGTAACTTAATACCACTTCAAATAATTCAAAGAATGATTCTACAAAGAACATACCTTTCTGGTCAGGGAAAATTTTTGATTTTTTCTCTATATAGTGAGTAAGTGGCTCTTTGAAGAACATAAGCAGTAAGGGTATACCAAAAAATACTGCTAATAGTATAGTTGCCGGCAGTGCATGGTTAGTGAATATTAATAATACACAAGCCAATGCCATTACATAAAATACGAGTCCGGCTACACCGTTGGTATCAAAGAATATTTTTTCAACATCTTTAGCTTTAATACCATTAATAATATTAATTATCATAGCAATAATGATTAATACAGAGCCAAAGGCTACTGCAACCATAAGTACGGTCATTACATTGTCCATAGGCTTTAACCAGCCGGTAGGAATAGCGTGCTCGAATCCAAAAAAACTGCCGTACATAAATCCCATAATGGTTGAAAATATTCCGGCAATGGATACAATGGCTGCTAGAGGTACTTTTTTTATCTTATACAATAAGGCACCGCCGAGAACAAGGCACAGGCCCTGACCAACATCTCCGAACATAATACCAAATATTAAGGAGTAGGTAATAGCTACGAAGGAAGTAGGGTCGATTTCATTGTAGGCCGGAAGACCGTACATACTAATAAACATTTCAAATGGTTTAAACAATTTAAAGTTTTTAAGCTTTGTTGGCGGCTTTGCTGTGATACCTTCGTAGTCATCTTCAAGCATACAGTAGATGTTTGCATCGCTATCAATGTCTTTTAGAAGGGAATCTACGTTCTTTTCCGTAATCCAACCACACAGGATGAAGTAGAAAGAATCACTATTAGAATCTCTTGTACAGGCAGCGAGCTTTCTAACGTCGAAATTGCTATTAAAAGCTTTAAGTACTTCATAAGCAGACAGGATATCGTCAGACTTTGAATGTAAACGTTCTTTAATCTGGTCATCGATTTCCTTGATTTTTTCTACAACAGCATCATTCTTTTTTGAGATTAGGCGATAGGCCTCTTCAGGGGTGCCTTCATATTCAGCAGGAATAAAGATTCGCTCAAAATGAAGAGAAGAGTAAATCGCATCTATTTTCTCATGTTGAGAACCGGGAACGAAGTATACACCCCAAACATATTCAGAGTCACTGTCACATTCAAAAAACAAAGTAGTCAAACTGTCATATACAAATTTTGAAAATTTGTTGTAATACTCATGGGATATCCTACCGAATCTGAATTTTATAAATTTAAAATCAAGGATTTTATCAACTGCATAATCCAGATGACGGAAGGGTTCAATTTTTTTCATCAACTCAGCCAGATGGTCACGCTCTACCTTCAGGCCTTTTTTCTTTTCGGTCAAATCTTCTAGTTCATGAGAGGCTGAATTAATTACTGCAGAAGCCATGGAAGGAGTCATATCTTTTTTCACAGCTGGTGTATTTTTGTCAAACCGGTCAACCAGTTCTTGTGATTTACTAAACACATCTTTGTAAGGATTGATTTCTACAAAGGGTTTCAAATCATGAACAGAATTTAGTTCGGACAATGCATTTTCTAAATGTACTTCGTATTTGTCAAGATATACATTTACAACACGGTCGAATTCACTTCTGGGACCTGTTATACTCAAAAATTTCATTTTTTCAATCACTTTTTGCACCTCCGATTCTTGTTATTGTAGTACATATTTTAGCGTATCCTGAGGATCCAATTTATATCGGATACACTCTAGGGCGGTAGTCAATTTCTGTACCTCATTTTCTTTTTTAAATAAGTAATAGCCGATAGGCGCCATAGAAGTAGGGTACATCATTTTATTTGTTTCATATATTTTAGAAATCACCTTCTGATAAAAGATTTCTATGGAACCATCCAACAGGGAAGGACTTAAGGTTGCGTAATGGGTTGTATTCAACACTGCAATGAATTCTTCCATCGTAGAAGTTTCCATCATTTTGACTAATTTATCCTTTTTCAGCTTATATGTTACCGGTATAATATAAGAGTAACTGTCAGAAGTATGCAGGGCATAAAACTTCTTTGAACGGAACAGCCATATAATATTTAATAAGTCTATTTCAGTTCCTAAGGAACCTGTAAGTGCCTTGAGATTATCACCCTTAAGAACCTTATCCTTTAACTTCCAGGACTTCATAAAATAATGGACATCCAGTTTCATTTCATAGTCAAATGATGTAATTTCCGTCTTTTGAATATTGGTAAGTAGTGCATGATATTCAGTACCTTTTAAAAGATTAATAAATTCTTCCATGTTTTTTGCAGCAGCTAAAGCTTTCACGTTAAGCTTTGAGTGTTTGCTGAAAAAATCACTAAATAAGCTTAAATCGTAATCGGCAGCCTGATTATAGACCATGTGCATACATGCTTTTAATATGTTGATTTCGTAGCGGAAAAAGAATAAGTCTAGTACCTTTCGCTGTTCCAGATTAGCAAATTGGTATAATTTTGAGAATTCTTGATATAAACCATGAATAAATATACCCTCTGCCTGGCTTCTGTGGGTGCCATGCTCATCGATTCCATTGAACACATCACGATAACCTGCATGATTTTTTAAATAGGAGATAAAATCTCCCGTTGATTCCAAGTTTGAAATTGCCTGATAATCTTTTGCACTGACGATCTTAGCTTCCATAGCTTTTGCCTTTGTTATAATTCCGCTATAGGATAATAAATTGTTCATAAGAAACTCCCATCTGTGTGCTCTAGTGCTATTTGGTTATTCACTCACTATTTGCTGGATTATACCATTGACAAGAGAATTGTGGTTTTGTATGAAACTTTTCTCCATATCGGATAGCTGTTTGTTGCAATCATCAATGAGAGCTTGCTTTTCGGTAGATAAATCTTTATCCATCTGAGTCTTTAGGACAAGCAGTTTAGCATTTGTGTCATCAGTGATTTCTTTATCAAGCTTTGCTATATCGTTTTTTAAAGTTTCTTGCAGCTTGACTTTTTCTTCATTAGCGCGCTTGATAATCTGATTTGCTTTTTCCTCTATGTCATGTAAAAGATCAATCACATTTTCCATCCTATATCCTCCTGGTATTTTTCTTGGTTTATTCTCTTATTATATGTAAAAGTAAAAGAAATAACCTGATTCATTACAAGCAGCTGCATAAGCCATTTTTTTTAGTGGGAATAAAAAAGTAAGTTTTACAGGTCGCTTGCACAGACTATATCATACTACAAACTTTTAAAAATTCCATCGTGAAAATATACAAATTTCGATGGTTTTTTAAAAATATTTAAGGTGTTTAGTCTAATAATTATTAAGAAACTATAAATATTTTCTTAGTTATTTATTTTAATTGTGAAATAGAATGCTGTAAGGGCCTGTATTTACAAAGGAAAAATGACTTGTCTTTCAAAGCTTCTGTGTTATAATAAAACAATAAAATACAGTGTCATACAGCTAGGAAAAACGTTCTATGGAATTGGTGACAGTAGGAGAAATATGTTATGAGGCTAAGAAATGTAAGAGGTTCAAAGGAAGCAATTGCTGTCAATGAGCATGTAGTGCATGAACCGGAACAGCACAAGGGAAAGTGGAATCTATTATTCGGGAATAGTAATCCTATCCATATAGAAATCGGTATGGGTAAAGGAAAATTCATCTGTCAGCTAGCACAGGAAAATCCCAATATTAATTACATTGGGATAGAAAAATACTCCAGTGTACTAATTCGGGCTATAGAAAAAAGAAAAGAATTAGAAATTGAAAACTTATGTTTTATAAGGTTTGATGCAGAATATATAAATGATATTTTTGCAGAAGAAGAGGTTGCAAGAATTTATCTTAATTTTTCAGACCCCTGGCCGAAGGATCGTCATGCGAAAAGGAGACTTACCTCGAAAGAATTTTTTGAAAGATATAATAGTATGTTAAGAAAAGACGGTGAGGTTATATTTAAAACCGACAATCGTTTGTTATTCGACTTTTCCTTGGAAGAAGTAGGAATTGCGGGTTGGAAACTTAAGAACCATACTTATGACTTACATCATAGTGAATATGTTGATGGTAACGTTATGACAGAGTATGAAGAAAAGTTTTCTTCTATGGGAAATCCTATACATCGACTGGTGGCATATAGATAATCCTAATAAAAAAATGAATGTTAAGCAATTTAGAACTATAAAGTTAAGCAGGATTGTTGTTATACAATACTATTTCTATGTGATATTATACAGACTAAATTAATAAGCTATAGTAACAATAAGCTTAGGTGTTAATCTATGAAAAAGTCTTTAAAATATCAGCTTTCGAAGTCGTTAGGCGGAAATATGGAGCTTAATAAAAAGGCTCTTCAATTAAAACGTTCCTGGGATGAAGTACAGTCCATTGTAGGAAAAGGGAAAAATGAAAAGCCGAAAAAATAACAAAGGAAGCATTTTTCAGTGGGTATAAACCATTTGGTAAGAGGCATTCTATATACGAGCAGACGATTAAAAAGTACTAATTGATAAATAAGGAGGAATTATAATGGCTTTTAAATTTACAGACGAAAATTTTGAATCAGAGGTACTTCAATCAGATATCCCAGTTTTGATTGATTTTTATGCGGATTGGTGCGGACCATGCAAAATGATGGCTCCTGTCATTGAAGAGTTAGCTGGGGAGTATCAAGGAACTGTAAAAATTGGTAAGTTAAATGTTGATGAGGCACCTGGAATTAGCAGTAAGTATAGAGTAATGTCCATTCCTACGCTTTTATTTATAAAGAATGGGGAAGTAGTGGATACCGTTGTTGGCGCAGTCTCTAAAAACCAGGTTATTGATAAGTTAAACCAGATAAAATAATTTTGCAGCAGGTGTTCTTTCAAGAAGTTTGGCTATTCATCGAAAGATGATTGAAAGGACACCTGTTGTATATACAACTGAAGTAAAAGCATATTTCAGATAGTGAATTCGAACACTTGTTTGTGATATGAGTATTTATTGACGTTATTATATTCTTTTTTACATTTTATAAACAAATATTTTAAAATCTTTATAGAAAAATTAAAAAAATATGAAAAAATACTTGCAATTTGTTTCCTGATACTATATAATCAATTTTGCGTTCGAAATTTAAGCGCTTCTAGCTCAGTTGGTAGAGCACCTGACTCTTAATCAGGGTGTCCAGGGTTCGAGCCCCTGGAGGCGCATTGTAAAGTCCTAGTTTGACAGACGTATGAGCTGTTGGGTTAGGGCTTTTTTGTTGTGTAAAAACTACCCTTAGTGAAACAGTAAAATCCTCCTCTTGAATTATTTAATGATTTCTGTTAAGTTATAGATAATAACAACAAAGGAGGATGCATAATGAAAGTTTTAATGTATGGAGCTGAAATATGTCCGGGATGTGTGAAAGCCAAAGAGTTGTTAAGTACCCGCCCTGACATTGAATTAGATTATAGAAATATCACAGAAAGTACCGCACGATTAAAAGAGTTCTTAGCATATCGTGACCATGATACTATGTTTGCTGAGGTAATAAAAGAAGGCAGAATTGGAATCCCGTTCTTCATTCTTGAGGATGGTACAAAAACCTTTCAGGTATCCGATTTCCTGGATACAGAAATTGGGGAAAGTAAAGAAATGAATGCCCCGGTACAAACAGAAACAAATGTTGAAGTGAATGCCTGCTCCCTGGACGGAAAAGGGAAATGTTAATAAAAAGGGTTGCCGCAAATGAGGTGACCCCTTAAAGTTAGACTTTATGGCGAGGTGGATTTTTTCACTTCGCCTTTTTCTTTATGCTGCCAAGAGGCTGAGTCTGTATTCTACAGGGCTCATCCATCCTAGTTTTTCTTTTATTCTTTGCTCATTGTAATACTTTATGTATTTCTCTATCGATTCTTTCAGTTCATCATAGCTATAATATACTACTCCATAATACATTTCTTGTTTCATTATTCCAAAGAAGTTTTCCATAACTGAATTATCATGACAATTCCCTTTTCGAGACATACTTTGAAGAATTCGATTTTCCTGTAAGGTGTGAACATATGCCTTCATCTGATAGCCCCAACCTTGATCTGAATGAAAGGTTCTACGGTATGGGCAATCAGATGTAATTTCTATTGCACTGTTCAGGGCATCCATTATGTTTGTGGCAGACGGTGTTGGAGATATACCGTAGCTAAGAATTTCTCTGTTACACAAATCCATAAATGGATCTAGATATAACTTTTTGATAACCATTCTTCCTTCAGTATTTACATCATAATACTTAAACTCCGTAGTGTCAGTAGTAATCTTTTGATGTACTATCTTTGTATCAAAACGTCTATGCAATCTATTCGGAGCCATTTTACCAACTTTCCCTTTGTAAGAATTGTATTTGCGACTTTTTCGGGTAAAAGAAGTAACTTGTATGGATAGTTTCTGCATTATTCGTTGAATACGCTTCTTATTTACGAAATATCCCTGCTTTCTTAGTTCGCCCAGCATACGTCTGTAACCAAAGTCTTTGTGTATAAGACGTATCTCTAGAATTTTATCTTCCAGTTCTTTGTCAGGATTTTCTCGTTCAAATCTTTTTTGCCAGTACATGTAGGTTGCCTTTGGAAAGCCAACAACTGCAAGGATATCTTTTAATTTGAATTCTCCTCGGAGGCTGTGGATGATCCTCGCTGTTTTTTTAGAAGAGCTTCCTCTTCTAAACGCAGCCTCCTCAGTTCTTTTAAATAGGCATTTTCAATCTTAAGTTTTAAAAGTTCATCTTCAAGTTGCTTCACGCGCTCAGCACTTGTATCTACAGGAGTACTATCTAAAAATGAATGTACTTGATTATCCTTATTATTTGAGTTCAAAGACTTCCTACGACCTTTCTTCTTAGGTCTCAAAGCATCAGATCCAGCGATTCTATAATCATTTACCCATTTGACTATCTGAGTAGGATTATTGATTTTTTCTTGAAGAGCTAATTCCTGATACGAAACCTCATTTGTTAAATATAACTTTACCACATGAAGTTTGTATTCGAAAGAATATTTTATTTGTTTTCTAGAACGCATTAATCCTTCATCACCAAAAGCTTGATAATTATTAATCCATTTTTGAACATTGCTTTGCGCAGGGACATTATATATATCCGCCAGATATCCAGTTCCTCCTTTGCCAGCCAGGTAATCTTCAACTATTTTTTTCTTGAATTCAAAGCTATATTTTGCCATGAAAAAACCGACCTCCCAATTGTTAGATTTTTGGTCTAACTTTTGGGGGTCGGTTCAAAATTGTCTTGCTGCAACCCTTTATTTTGGAAAGGTTAAAGAAATACCTTTATTATTTTAAAGTAGTAATTTTGGATACAGTATCTGTTATGTCTGCTTGATTTTCTGCCATATAGCTTACGATGATATTAACCATATAGTTGTCCACTTTATGACAATAAAAATCTTGATAATACGCTCCGTCATACAAAGATAATCTTAGTAGTTCAAAATCTTTGCCTGCAAGTTGAACAGTGGTTTGCTCCTCTATAGTGTATTCAATAGCGGTATTGTTCAGCATAAGATCAACTACAGAATCAATATATTCTTTTTCTGTGTATTTCGAACCTCCAAGAGTTAATGAGAGATTTTCATAAACCAATTGAAGGTTGGAGGTGGAATCTGGTGAGTATGCTAAAAAGCCATAGACATTTTTAATTTCTGAGACTTTTTTCAATAAGTCGCTGCCAGAACCCTCTAAATCAATTGCCTCTGCTCCTAAATTCATTAATTGAGCAATTTCTTCATCCGTTGCAAGACTCCAGTCTTCGGGAATCTCAAATTTCATGTTAAGCCAAGCGTTTTCAAATACATTTTCGTTCCAAGCGCCGATGGTAAAATTAGAATCGTCTTTTTTACAACCGGATAGTGCTGTTAAGATTACCAGAACAAGTACAGCTAGTAATATTTTCTTTTGTTTCATCTTTCTACTCTCCTTTGTGTTATAAGCATGTCCTTTTATAATAACATATAATATTTTACAATGTAAATATTATATAAGCACTATTTTATTATTTGTTTTACCAGTTACTGTTAATCTAGTGCTTGTATGGGATTGATTTTTCAATCTATCTATGTTAAAGTAAAGCAGACTTGATTACTAAGGATATAGAGAAAATATAGGGAATGAAGTTCTCCCATGGGTAACCAAAACCGCTTTTTAGCTGATGACTTCTGTGATAAATCACAGGGGAAGTCAGCTTTTTTTTGTTTATAATACTATATGAAATAATCTATCTGAAAGGGTATAATATTTATGTTGACAAGTTTAGGAATTATGTTATTGCTTGGGCTTATTTTATCAGAAATTGCAAAAAAATTGAAGACTCCTGCATTAGTGGGGATGTTATTTACAGGTGTTATTCTAGGTCCCTATGTATTAAATGTAATTGATAAATCAGTATTATCTATCTCCGGGGAGTTGCGGCAGATTGCCTTAGTAATTATTCTTACCAGAGCTGGATTGGCCATGAATTTTAAGGATTTAAAAAAGGTTGGAAGACCAGCAGTTCTTATGTGTTTTTTACCGGCATGCTTTGAGATTGCAGGTTATGTTCTCATTGCACCAAAATTACTGCAAATCACTGTCCTGGAAGCAGCTGTAATGGGTACAGTAATGGCTGCGGTTTCACCAGCAGTTATTGTTCCAAGGATGTTAAAATTAACAGAAGAAGGATACGGTACTAAGAAAGGAATTCCTCAGCTTATTATGGCAGGAGCTTCTGTTGATGATATATTTGTAATTGTTCTTTTTACGTCCATTACTTCACTGGCAGCCGGAGAACAACTATCTCTAATCTCGTTTGCGAGGATTCCTACAGCTATTATTACGGGGGTTTTAGTTGGAATTACTACGGGTATTTTATTAGATAAGATATTTTATATAATGCACTTAAGAGATTCCTTAAAGGTTATTGCAATGCTTGGTACATCTTTTATTCTTTTAATGGCAGAGCAGGTAAATATTCTTCCTTTTTCGGCCTTACTTGCCATTATGATGGTGGGAGGAACCCTTCTTCAAAAAAACAAAGAAATTGCAGGCAGGCTATCTGCTAAATTCTCAAGTCTCTGGGCAGGAGCTGAGATATTGCTTTTTGTTTTGGTAGGAACGGCAATTGATATTAATTACGCTATGAAGGCAGGTCTTGTTGCTGTTGCAATGATACTAATTTCATTGGTATTTCGTAGTGTGGGGGTATATGTATGCTTTATTAAAACGGAGCTTAACCGTAAGGAAAAAATATTTTGCCTAATTTCGTATATTCCTAAGGCTACAGTACAGGCAGCCATTGGTACAATACCATTAGCAATGGGACTTGCCAGCGGAAATATTATACTGACCGTTGCGGTTTTGTCTATTTTAATAACAGCTCCTTTGGGTGCGTTTTTCATGGATTTGAACTATAAGAAGCTATTATAGGACGATTTTACTAAGTTCCATATACTGTATGTCTAATACCAGGGTTTGTGCAGATACTATTTCTTAAAATAAAATGTTTTTAAGAAAGGCAGGATATATGATGCGACCTTCAAAAATATATTATGAACCGGATACCTTAAATTATCAGCTTGGCAGAGAGTTAAAAGAAAAGTATGGTGATATTGCCTGGGTACCTATAGAAAGTCATAATAATATAGAAGAATTACGAACAAAAGAGAATTCAGAATTCGCAGGCATGAAAACTTTACTGATTATAGGAACGAGAAAGACACATAAATATTCTGAAAATCATAAGGTATCAGACTATTTGGTTCCATTTACTTCCTCGGGCTGTACGGCAATGTGTCTTTATTGTTACTTGGTATGTAATTATAATAAATGTTCTTATTTAAGAATATTCGTGAACCGAGAACAAATGATGGATCGCTTGATACGGTATTCAGAAAAAAGTGACAGGGAATTGACCTTTGAAATCGGCAGTAACAGTGACTTGGTATTAGAGAACACTATAACCGGTAATATGCCATGGATTGTTGAAAATTTCTTAAGGAGCAAAAAGGGTAAAATTACTTTTCCCACTAAATTTAACATGATAGATTCACTTTTACCTATTAATCATAAAGGAAGGGTTATCTTTCGCATGTCAGTCAATCCTCAATATATTATTCAAAATATCGAAGTAGGAACCGCCTCTTTGGTGAAACGGATAGAAGCAATTAATAAGATGGCAGAAGCGGATTATACAGTGGGGATATTAATAGCACCAGTAATATTACTGGATAACTGGAAAGAGTTGTATACCGGTCTCTTGGATCTGTTACAAGAGCAGCTTTCTGAAAAGGTGAAAAAGCAGATGTTTCTTGAGATTATTTTTATGACTTACAGTTTTGTACACCGTAAGATTAATAATGAAGCTTTTCCAGAAGCAATTGAGCTCTATGATAAAGACTTAATGAAGGGGAGGGGAATGGGTAAATATTGTTACAGATCAGATTTAAGGACTGAGGGGGAAGCATGGCTGTTACAGGAAATAGATAAACGGTTTGGAAAAGAAAAGATACTTTATTTTAGTTAATGTATTCCGTAGGGCTTGTTTCTATTATAAAATTATGCTATTAATTTATAATATCAATTTGTATTATAAATGAAAAACTTATAAATTGGTATTATAAAGGGCATAAGAAATCCTGGTAACGGCATACCAGTAAAGCGGAAGGAATTACTATGTTAGTGATTAAGAATTTGTATAAAGATATGAAAAATCAGAGTATTAATGGTTTGGATATATGTGTAGAGAAAGGAACCTCTCTTAGTATAGAGTGCAGCAATGAAATAGGGAAGCTGGTATTTGATTTGGTTCTTGGTAAGGAATTACCCTCCCGGGGGGAGATTTTAATTGAGGGTATATCTCCACATGAATATAGGAAAGAAAATATAGGATCCATCGGAGTGATTTTAAAGGAAGATCCGCTTTATGAAAATATGTCTATAGCAGGATACTTAAAATTTTTTCAGGAGCTATTCTCAAAAGGTGTAGATTATAAAGCAACTATGTTAAAACTCGGACTTTTGGATATTGGTAATACAAAAATACATAAGCTTAATTATTCTGAGAAAAGAAGGGTAAGCTTAGCCAGGGAAATGTTAAAAAACCAGCGTTGTTATTGCTTCAGGAACCAATTCTTAACATGGATAGAAGCGGAGCAAAGCTGGTTATGGAAGGTATTATGGAGTTAAGAAAAAGCGGAACGGCTCTTTTAATAACCTCTGTACATTTAAAAGATGCCATATTAGTGGGAGAGAAAGCATATCGGCTGGATGAAGACGGCTGTAAGGAGATAGATAATAAGGAAGAGGAAGCAAAAGAGGACAAATCATCAACTGCTGAGGTTAAGAGTACCTATACGCTTGAGAAAATATCCTCTAAAATTGAAGATAAGATCCTCCTGTTTGATCCAAAAGAAATAGATTATATTGAAAGTGAAGAGGGCAGCAGCTACTTATACATCCGTGGTGAAAAGTTTCCCTGTAACTTATCCTTAACAGAACTGGAAGAGAGATTAGCCTGTTTTGGTTTCTTTAGAAGCCACCGGTCATATCTTGTCAATCTTCAAAGAGTGAGGGAGGTAGTAACCTGGACAAGGAACAGCTACAGCCTTAATCTGGAAGATAAAGTGAAAAGTTCTATCCCCTTATCAAAAGGAAGATTAGAGGAATTAAAAAGTATTTTAAAGCTGTAATAGCAGTTCATAGAGTAATTTAATCAATGTATAAGGATTGGCGTTAAGTGCATTGAGGAATTTTCAGCTTATTTATTGCTCCATTCAGGGTGAAAAATGCAGTTTTTAGAGCTTTATTTCTCCTGTAAGGTTATAAATTCCTCTATTGAAGGTGAATATAATGCAAATTTTGCTTTTCGGAAGCATAATGTGTTCATGAGAACCGAAAGGAGTTAAAAACATGAACCACATTGTTGATATGGAAAATGTAAGAAAGAATTTTAAAGAAAAGGAAGCACTAAAGGATTTAAATGTAAAAATTATAGAAGGTGAAATATTTGGTTTCTTAGGACCTAGCGGTGCAGGTAAAACTACTACAATTAAATTACTTACCGGTCAGCTCTTACCTTCCTCCGGTAAAGTAAATGTATTAGGAAAAGAAGTATATGCCAATAAAAAATTCATATTTGATAATATAGGAATACTAAGTGACAACAGTGGTATTTATGACAGGTTATCTGTATGGGATAATATGGTGTTATTCGCCGAGCTCTATGATATACCCAAAGAGAACATATCTGAGGTATTAGAAAAGGTAGGGTTACATAAGGATAAGAAAACAGAGGGAAGAAAGCTGTCAAAAGGTATGAAGCAGCGTCTTATGCTGGCAAGGGCAGTGCTTCATAAACCGAAGCTATTATTCTTAGATGAACCAACGGCAGCCTTAGATCCTGGTACTACTCTTGAGATTCATAAGCTATTAAGAGCCTTAAATGCAGAAGGAACAACTATATTTTTAACAACACATAATATGGACGAAGCAGATAAGCTCTGTCATAGGGTTGCTTTCTTAAACAACGGTGAAATCGTTGAATGCGGAAAACCGTCTGAATTAAAGTTAAAATATATTACAGATGATATAACAGTGATTCTTCAGGATAGTACTGAAAAAATACATTTAAAAAATTGTACGGAAACCGGTGAAAAAATAATGCAGTGGATGAAGGAAAAGAAGTTACGTTCCATTCATTCGGAGGAGCCTACTTTAGAAAAAATATTTCTTATGTTAACTGGGAGGGAATTATAATGAATTTTTCAATAAGAAAAGTAAAAGCTTTAACCAAAAAAGAAATGAAGAGTTTTCTAAAAAACTCTAATGTACTAGTAATGTGCTTGCTTCCTATTTTATTTAGTGTAATATACAATAATATATTTTCAGGATTGTATGGTGACGACAGTACATCCAGAATGATGATTTTTAATATGTGCTTTAACATGAATTTAATTATGGTATGCAGTTTTGTTATAGCTATGTTGATTGCGGAAGAAAAAGAAAAGAATACACTGCGTACCATATTACTATCAGGTGTATCCGCACCGGAATTTTTAGCAGGGAAAGTGTTGGTAACCTTTATCTTATCTCAAATCACCAATGTGCTGATATTCTTTATAATGGGTCTTGAAGTACAGTACTTAGGCTGGTTTTTAGTAATATCCTTCTTGGTTGTTATCTGTATGATTGAAATAGGAGCAGTTATCGGTATACTATCACCAAATCAGATGGCAACAGGAGTAATCGGCATGCCTGTTCTAATGGTTCTGTTACTGATTCCTGCTTTTGCTGACCTGAATGAAGGAATGAAAAAAATAGCTAAGTTTACACCGAACTATAATATGAATATGCTATTTAAGCAGCTATTTGAAACCGGAAGCCTGCTTAAAGGTGAGATAATGCCATTTGTGGTCATACTTATATGGGTTATACTATCCGGTGCTGTATTTTTTATTACTTATAATAAAGTTGGTTTAGATAAATAAGCAGACAAATTCTAATATTAATATTTGATAATTACTAACAAATACTCTATAATGAGGTAATATCACGAGCTCCAAGCGGCGATACTCTGTTTATCTTGATAAGATAGAAGGCAGTATAGTTCCAAAGATGTTTTTCAAGATGGGAGGATTGATTTTGAAAACTAAAACGAAATGGATATCAGTTATAATATCACTGTTAGTTATCTGCACTATTATTTTTTTGCTTAAATCAAATAACGGCAATAAGTCACTCTTACATAAAGCATCCATTATGAATTTATACAAGTCTGGAAATAAAGTAGAAGTCATCAAAAATACGGAGAGGTACAACGGAATACTAAAGTTGATTAATATGGAATTTCCTGATATTTACGGAATTGATACGCCTATATCTGATGAAGAGTTTGAAAATATAAAGAGTTTCTCAGTAGAGTTTGTATTAAACAAACCAGAAAAAATAAAAGCGAATACCATTGAAGGCAGAAAAGAATTTAAAATTATCTCAATTATTTTTCCATTAGATGACCAGTGGGAATATCAAGCATATGTTACAATGGAAGACGGACTGCATTATTTTATTGGTGCCAGAGATAGTTTGAAGATTATGGTTAGAAATATAGTTCCAAATACAAAATAACTTTCTGCAAAAAAGAATTGAGATATTTTTCATTAAGAAAACCACCTAATTTAGATATTTAACTTGTCTACTTGACAGGCAATGTCATTTAGTTAAGCAGCATTTCATCAGAAAAACATTTTACAATAGAAATAAAAAACGGTAGATGCTATCATATGCGGCTACCGTTTTACTTTTTAAGCAACACAAATGCAGGTGCCAAGTGTCTTGCACCTGTTATGGCTACTTTATGGGAATTTCTAAAAATTAAGATACTCTGTAAGCAAAACTTATTGCACTTTTCGGTTTCTTCTTTCTCTCAAACGTTCGATTAGATCGAATTGGTGAAACAGTCTTTATTAACATTTCTAATAGTGTCTTGCTTGAGAGCTTTTCCTTGAAAAACGCATAGCATAGTGTGATTGTTTTTGAAAAGTTAGTTCTTTTATTCTGTACAATTGGTTGATCGTATACGATGGAAGCAGAAAAATTATACATGATTAGCTTTGCATATATTTCTTGAAATATAAATTCTATTTTTTTACTGTGAAAATTTATCAAACCAACATTATATTTTAATTCCTTAAAAGATGTTTCTATTCCCCAACGCAAGTGGTACAACTCTTTCAAAACATCAGCTGAGAATTCTTCTCTTGGAAGATTAGTAAAAATAGTTTCAAATGATGTATCCGACAATTTAAATCGCACTATTCTAATAGGTAGATTATACATTGCATCACTTTTTGGCTGAATATAGTCAAATGTTGTATGAGGCTGAATCCAACGGTATCTCTCAGGGTTTTCTTTTATAAGTTTACGTGTCTCTTTTGTTTGTCTACGTGTCAAGGTTATCATCACATCAATATCATATGTCTCTGTATGTGGTACTGTATATTTTATTCCGTATGTCTCTTTGGCACGGATTATATAAGACCAGTTTTTTTCTTGACAGTGAGCGATATTATTAAATGATGTATATCCCCGGTCAGCAATAATGATTGCTTTATCCTGTATCTTTGATCTGTCAATCATCGAAACAAGTGCACTGTGCTCATTCATTCCGATTTTTGATTGAAGGGATGCATCAACATAAATGTGCTGCAAAATATCATACATAGCATCCAGATGCAGTAAGTTGTAGCCTTCGCTTGTATCATCGTTTGCTAGATATGTAAAAACTTCACTTTTATCAGTTGGTAATCTAACATCTGATCCGTCTACAGCCAACAATCGATAACCTTTATATAATGATTGCCTGTCACACTTATTCACAAAGGAATGAAAGATGTCTTCTATTGCCTGATATTTGATTTTGCTCCGATGCTGAACAAATGCTGATGCAGATACTGTAGTAGTCGAGTAACCAAAGTAATCCCATAATTCTTTACTTATAGTATTTCCACCCATTCAGATCAGCAGGGACATAATAGTTGAAAAATCCAGTTTTCTTTTTCTGGTAAAGTTCTTTGTTGGATCAATGAGATAGTTAGACAAATTTTTCTCAACATCTTCGATTACATCCTTGAGATTTAGTTTTAAAACGTCAGGGTTCATAGGTTGCCTCCTTAAAAATTTATACTTTAAGGGGCGAAGCCCGCAATTTTTGACGATTTGTCAATACTTTTTTATATGTGTTTGTAAAAAAATAAGATAAAGATACTCTTTACTACGAAGTATCTTTATCCTATTAATTGCTTAACTAAATGACATTGACTTGACAGGGGGCATATCATAGTCAAGGTGGTTTTCTTATAGTAAAAAATCAACATTAGAAGTTAATACAGCCTTTCAAATAAATTCTAACGTATAAAATTAGTACGTAACCTTTCTTCTTCTTCCGGCAGGCTAATTCCGGCTTCTTTTCCGGCTTGAATGGACTTTAAAAGCCACGCCATGTTTTTACCTAGAGTACGCATAGTCTGCATTCCTTCTAAATCCTGCCTGACTTCTTCGGGGTTATTGCCGTGTACCATATTCCAGTACTGAGAGGAGACTACCGGCATGGAGGATATGGTAAGGTATTTATTCAGTTGGTCAAAGGCAGCAGTGGAGCCTCCTCTTCGACAGCTTACGATAACCGCTCCGGGTTTATACTGATAACCGCTTCCGGCATAAAAGAACCGATCTAAGAAGGAGGTTATTTGTCCGGAAGGAGCAGCATAATGTACCGGGGAACCAAAGATAAAGCCGTCTGCTTCTTTTGCTTTTAGTAAAGCAACGTTTACTGTATCATCAAAGGTACATTTGCCTGACAGACTGCGACAGACACCACAGCCCATACATCCTCTTATGGGTTTGTTTCCTACATGGAATATCTCTGTGTCAATGCCCTGTTTTTGCAGTTCTCCGGCGATTTCCTCCAAAGCAGTATATGTACAACCGTGAACTTTGGGACTTCCGTTAATAAGTAAGACTTTCATTTTTTTACCCAACTCATACCGTAGTTTTTTTACGGTACCGCCACTAAGGTGTGTCTGAATATTCGTTGAAATGTTCTTTTAAGAACAGTCTTCAGATATACCTTAAAAAGTTGAAAGAAATTCTGTGGCAATCCTTTCTTATTATATTCTCTTTCAACTGAATAATTCAAATATAGTATAACTCCTTTTGGCTAAAAATAAAAGCGTTCCATAAGTCAGCTTGTCCCATGATTTCACACAAAAAGATTGAATATACTATGGGTTTTGAGTACAATAAGGGTGTACTTAAGCACACGGCGGGAGTTTAATATAAATAGAACGGAAGTTGACACAATGAATTTATATCAAAGGTTGTTAGAATATAAAGAAGCAGGCTATTATCCGATGCATATGCCTGGGCATAAAAGAAACCAGGATTTATTAAGGATGGTGAATCCTTATGCTATTGATATAACGGAAATAGATGGTTTTGATAACCTTCATCATGCGGAGGGAATCCTAAAAGAAAGTATGGAAAGATGTGCGAAGCTATATGGTTCAAAGGCTTGTCACTATCTAATTGGGGGGAGTACTGCTGGGATTTTGGCGGGAATCTCCGCCTGTACAAAAAAAGGAGATAAAATACTGGTAGCCAGGAACTGTCATAAGTCTGTGTACCATGCTATGTATCTTAAAGAATTGCAGCCGGTATATATTTATCCACCA
>Ga0160506_100126_pt1 | contig 19160 bp, 14 predicted proteins | sample DID2874_E49MG_FD_108204 | JGI IMG/M metagenome (GOLD analysis project Ga0160506, IMG submission 108204) | Enriched chicken feces microbial communities from UW Madison campus, WI, USA - DID2874_E49 MG | ecosystem: Host-associated > Birds > Digestive system > Large intestine > Fecal | place: USA... | reverse complement strand
CTTCTCCAGTGCCTCTACATTGATTGCAAACTGTGGATTTTCCTTCTGAATGGCTCTTGCGATACGAAGCTTACTTCTCACATTTCCGGATAAATACTCATCCGCTGTCTCCCAGCCTGCATTGGGATTATCCTCCTGGTAGCTTTCCGGATTCTGATAAATCAAGCCTTTCAACTCCTCAAGCAGTACTCCCCGTTTTAACTCTACCTCCAATGCTTCGGAAAAATGGATTTCTTCCAGTGTTACATCCTTTTCTTTTGCTAACTTTTCTCTTACAGCACTTATATCCGGCTCATAAATGCTCAACATATAGGGTAGGTTTATAGTTCCATATTCATTTACTGACACATTTAGTGCCTCCACTGAAGTTTCCACTCGTTCAATGAGGGTCTTTGCCTGAATGGTCTGCTTATAGAACATATCTGCTTTTTTCACTTCTCCCTCCTCGCTTACCTCCTCCAGACTACATAACAATGGATAATCGCTGTCATCCCGAAATGCTGTCTTATTTGCTTTGGAAGTGATATAGCCGAACTGTTCTACAAATTTATCATACCCCTCGTTTAACTCCTGCTGCTTGTCAGCCAGTTGGTTCTCACTGCATCCTTCCATCTGAATAAGAATCAGCTCTCTTGTTATCTGTCTGATTTTATGTAAGGATTGGATACGCTCTCTCACATTACCGGACACCTCCTGCCGTACCATCTGAGAGTTTTCTCTAAAATACAGCTTTCCTTCAAAGAATGTATAAGTAAAATTCCTTACCTCCGGATCAGCCGGTATAACCTCCTCGCTCCCCTCTTCCTTCTCTGAAATTCGTTCAAAATCTGTCATTTCAGCCTTGATATTTCGGATTGCATGATTCAAAGCCTCATACAGATTCAGATTTTCATCATGATTCACACAGAAGGTATACCTGCTGTCCTGTCCATAAATACGAGTATCATACTCCATTGTCCCAAGTATCATTTCCGGGTGCTCTGCAAAATAAGAATTTACTGCAATTCCATTTTCACTGTACCCTAAGTGCACCCAGTCAGGTTCTAAATCTATTTTTCTCTCCCTCTTTTGAAGGAATAGGATGTCTGCCGTCACTTCCGTTCCTGCATTGTCCTTAAATGCTGTGTTGGGTAGTCGAATGGCTCCCACCAGTTCTGCTCTCTCTGCTATATACTTACGGATGGAAGGGTTGCTTTTATCCAGCGTTCCCTTTGTAGTAATAATAGCAACCATCCCTCCTGGTCTTACCTGGTCAAGTGCCTTTGCTATAAAGTAATCATGGATGCGGAAATTGTATCTATTATACTTTGGATCAAATATTTTATAATCCCCAAAGGGCACATTCCCCACTACCACATCAAAAAAATTATCCGGATAGCTGGTCTTTTCAAACCCTGTAATGCTGATATTGGCGTTCTGGTATAACTGCTTTGCAATTCTGCCGGAAATACTGTCTATCTCAACCCCATAAAGATTGCTTCTCTGCATGGGCGTTGGAAGACTGCCAAAGAAATTTCCAATTCCCATACTTGGTTCTAATACATTTCCCCCACGAAAACCAAACTGTACCAGTGCCTGATTGATACAACTAGCAATCTCCGGTGAAGTATAAAAGGCATTGTTAACTGTGGCTCTTGCGGCAATATATTCTTCCTCTGATAACAAGTCTTTTAATGCTAAAAACTCCTTCTGCCAGCTCTCATTCTTTTCATCAAAAGCCTGTGAGATTCCACCCCAGCCAGCGTAAGCAGAAAGCACCTTTTGTTCCTGGGGTGTGGCAAGCCTGCCTTCCGATTCAATCTGCTTCAAAGCCTGAATAGCTTCTATGTTCCACTGATACCTGGTCTTTGCACTGCCTTTGGGAAGTTCCCAAAGATTATAATGAAAATTGTGCTTTTTGATCTCCTCTGGCTCTGATTCTGCTGCAACTTTTTCTTCCTTCCGCCTCTTTGCCTGCTCTTCACGATTCTGTTTCACACTTGCCTGCATGGATAAGAATTCCTGATAAATGGGTTGTAGGGTTTCTTTGTCTTCCCTTGCCATCATGACATCGTATCGTTCCCGTTGATCCACACCACAATAATATGGCTGCTTCACCATATAGGTCAGTACTTCATATAATTCCCGGTATCCAGTCTGTTCCGTCAATCGCTCACCAATGCGGTTTTTGTAACTGATACGAATCTCATATGGTTGTAAGGTGTATTCAATCAACCCATAGGCATTGTTATAATACGCTTTTCGTTCTTCTTTTCCATTTAGAACAATGTCTGCTAAGAAGTCCAGCTTATTTGGCATAAACAGATATTCGGAACTTACAATTTCCTGTAAGAAGGGTCGAAAGGGAGTATAACAACTGCATTCCGATATAAGAAGCTCCATTGCTTCCCGCATATCTTCATCAAGTTCTTGAATAATTGCTGCAAAATTCGTTGGTATTACTTCTAACTTTCCAGTTTTCTCGTACTCTGACTCAATTTCTGCACCATATTCCATTCTGGTGATGAGCTGGTCTTCTTCCCGCAGTTCCTCCGGTGTCATACCATAGAGTTTAGTATGGTCGTCCTCTGATTCTATCGTAAATGGTTTCTGGTAATAGCTTTCTGGTTCATCGGGAATTGCATAATCATCCAGCTCTTCTTCCGATTCTTCCTGGTCTAACCCCTGACCAGTTATGGTTTCTTCTTCCCCCATGCCCTCCAGTGCTATTTCATCTAATCTTTTGTATTCTGGCTGGTATTCTCCGGTAAGAATTAATGCGGAAATCTCACTCTCCACTGCTTTCCAAGAAAGATACCCTTCCTTTTCTCCTTCTTCATCCCTCCACTGAAGTCTTAATCCTTGAGCATGGAACGTGTCATAGCCATGAAGTCCATACCCTTCCAGTGGCCATCCAACACCCCCCTGACCATATTCTTTTTTTATTAATTTGGCTCGTTCCGATGCAGCCATAACACGTTCATAAATCTCACATACTCTGTTTTTTCCATTTACAAAACCAGTGCCATGGAGTAAGGTCTGAATAATATATTCATGAGGAATCAACGCTTCTTTCTTGGGTTTTATATAGGTATATTTGTGGGAATTGCTTTCCCCCATGTCTCCTGCCATAACTCCCGCTAAGGGAGTATTCACCGAACCTAACTGAGTGGCTACACCTCTCTGGCTTGTCCCTTCGTCTAAAAAAAAGGAAGCCTGTACATATTGACCGGCTTCCTCTTTTTTCCCAAAGGTATTTAATTCTTCTAGTTCTCTATCCCATGCAGCATTTTCATATGCTTGCAAGGGTGCTGTTTCAGACGTTGATGAAGGGCTTTTTTCTTCCTCATATCCCACTTCATATTCCGCAATATTTTCTGATTCCTTTTTTAGTGAAAACGCAGTACCACCTGGTGCAGTACTACTTCCTCTGCCTGCATTTTCGCCTGTTCTCGAAGCTTCCACATTTCCATGGTTGAGGAAGGATTCTGTGGCTTGTGTTTCTTTAGATAGGATTCCATTAACTGATCCAGTAGCTGGTTCGCCTCTTCGTCCACCTGATGCATCTTCTCTGCCAGCTTCCCAAATCGGTAAAGGGAATTGTACCGGCTCCTCTGATTCTCCTTGAGATAATCCATCGCCATTCTTCCGTACTTGCCCAGTGTCCTTACTGTCTGCTCCTGCTCCCACGTCTCCTGGATATCCGGATACAGTAGACCCTCCACTTCGTGATACGTCATTTTTGCCATAATACGCATTTCTCCTTTTCCCAGACCAATTGGTCTGTTTTTCAATGGTCTTTAAGTTTCTGCTAAATTCTTTCAGAACACTACAGGAGACATCGCATACGAGAGAACCAAGGCGGTAAACAATCTCTTCCTCCTGGATTGTTACAATTTGACTAAAATTCTGTTCCTTCATTGATAAGTCAAATCCACATCTTGTTCCTACAGCATACATTACACTCCGGTATAAAAGCTCTTCCATACCAGTTTGCTGTTGTAAGCTCTCGCGTTTTGTACGCGCTCTATTAACGTCTCTCTCACCGTCCTGGTTGTTCCAGGCTTCTGCAAGGAGAGTATCTTTCTCGTCATCTGGCGCAAATTCCTTTATCACACTACCTGATAGCTGATTTAATTCATGGAGTCTTTCTGAAAACTCTTCCTTTATTATAGTCCAAACATTTGTTCCTGTAAATAATTTTAGCAAGTTTTTTAACTCATCCATGTTGGTGCTTTCAAGCTTTTCAATCTGTCCTTCTGCTGCTAAAAAATCCAAATAAGATTTGAGATTCTCCCCCTCCAAATCCCATGTCAGTTTTACATCTCTTCCTCCTGTGTCACTGATGTCAAATACATATCTCATTCTGGGATTCAATGCCTGTGAGGGAAAGATGGCGATACCTTTACTTCCCCTCTTTACATATCGTTCTACCATCTTCCAAGTATCATAATCTGCTACCAATGTAGATTGAGGACGCTGGGCATATATCATAATAACATTGTCAAATTCATACCGATAAAGCTGCCCGGCAAGCCTTAATACCTCCTGCCATTTCTTTGGGGAGCTTGTGATTTCTTCCATCTGTTCATCATAAATGACTTGTACCTTATAATTTATGTTCACTTAAGCTGCTCCTTTCCGCTAAATTTATCCCTCTGCACTATTTTATCTTTGCTCCAAAAAGTTCCTTGAATAGCTTTAGTTCTTCTTTATCAAGGGGGATGGATAACTCCTGATTCCTAACTTTTTGATTCTTCTTGCCTTCCTTTGCCTTGATTTTTCTTACCAGTCGAAGCAGAACATAGCACTTTTTTGATAGTACAACACTTTCTTTCAATGTCATATCGTTGGCTTCCACTAAATGCTGTGTCTCACTAATTTTCCTGAAAAGAACTTGATTTACTTCTTTTATTTCCTCTATGGCAATTGCTACTGATGCTGTTGCAATGCCGGATCTGTCCCATTCCTTATGAAGCTCCTTTAGCAGAAACTCCATCGCATTTGTGATTTCTTTCCCATTATTATTCATTCTACAATCCTCCATCATCTGCTCATTCCTTCCTTTTGTTCCATGGGTGTAAAATCTACCCCTTTCATATCCTCTGCATCCAGAATGATTCCCTGTGCATAATACAGTGCCATTGCCATATCAATGGCTTCTCCAAGGGATTCTGCCTCTACTTTCTCCACCCTTGATAGAACTTCCTGAATTTCAATTTCATACTCTTTTGCCACTCTACCTCACCCTTCCTTTCTTGGGAACTCTATTCCCAGTAAACCCCTGGTCATACCTTCCCTCTTCCAGCTTATCCATGAAAACTTCTGCCTCTTTGGTGCCAAATTCTTCATACATGGACGTTCCAACTGCTTTCTTAACAGCCTCTGATAACAAATCATCTTTCATCAGCTTCTGATACTGCTTAAATTTTCTCTCCAGCCTATTTCTATAGCCGGATAACCCTTCCACCCGTTCCGGTGTCCCGTACTCTTGTCTAATATAGCGAAAGTCTATGGTGGAGGGTGTGGAGGAAAGGTATATCCCATGTCCCCATTCCATTCCGTATGTACAATTAATTTCATTTGTCCCCTCACTTTTATGGCTTCTTTTATAAAACTCCACGCCAATTGCTACAATAAAATTACCAGTTACTTCCTCCATTAATAAAAGATTTTTAGGGGACAATTTTTCCATCACCCGGTAGTCACTCCCATTGAAATTATGAAGAATCTCTCCCTGTTCAAATACTGCTTCCTGTAATTCATAATGAAAGCCGCTGTATTTTCTTCTCCCCTTGGTATCAAGCCCCACTGCCATAAGTTTCTCCATACAAAGGGGACTGCTCCGCTCTGAATCAAATGTCCAACTCTGATTCGTACTGTTGTAACCGCCCTGCAAAAACTTTATTAACTGTTGTTCCTCTTTACAGTATTTTGCAGAGATTGATTTCTCGGCTGTTTTATACTCTATCCATTCCATCTCTGTGCCTACTGTTCTTCCCAACGCCACCATTCGCTCTGCCACCTCAAGTGGTAACGCTCCTTTTTCTACTAGTGCAAACCTGATATAATCTGGGATGGTCATAAGAACATTCATCTCTTCACCTTTTTGCTTTTCTATTACAAGAATCATTTCATTGATTTCCATCATAATACCCGTGCCTTTCATTTTTTCATGACCTATTCAAAAGTGAATAAGCCTTAATAATGGTTTGAACGTGATTTTCTTTCCATCTTTCCTCCAATCAAAAAAAGCAGAACCACAATGGCTCTACCTGCTTTACTTCCTTTTTTATTATCTGTCTCTATGGTCTACCGATCAAAACAATCTTTCCGATATTGGGAATCTCTCTGTAGACTACCCCATATTTTACACTTCGTGCTTCCACCACCTTTCCACCGCCTACATAAATCGCCACATGACTGATATCCTTATATCTTCGATTATTGGTATAGCTGTAGAAAATCAAATCTCCGGGCTGTATTGCATCCAAGGTTACAGTCTTTCCCTCTTTCTCTAGCTTCTCTCCTTCTGCCGCCGCATTCGTTGCACCACCATTGCTGATATTCACTCCTGCACTTTTCCAGCCATAGTATGCCAAAGAGCTACAGTCATAATAATTGCCACTATCCCGCAGTTCCTGACTATAAGGATACCCTACCCTGTGAAGTACATAGGAGCAAACTGCCTTTTGCCTGGAATCTGAAATACCTGCTAAAATTGCATTGATTTCTTCCTCGGTTAAGGAACCAATACCGGGTTCTCCATCCTCCCCACCGCCAGACCATCCCAGCATGGACAGGTACTCTGGACTCATAATTTCTTCCAACATCTCTACTTCATTTTTGTTAAATCCGTATTCCGAAATCATATCCCGGTAGGATTTTAAGGAGACATTCACGTAAAGAAAGGTGGTGGTCGTTGTAGACGTAGTTCCGTCTTCCTCGGTAACAGTCTCAGTTTCTGAGCCTGTGGAGGTAGTGTAAGAACACATATCCTCCCCTACTGACTTTAGCCATGCTTTTGAAGTATCATTCATAATGGTTGCAGTATCTCCAACTCCGTACTTCACCATATATACTGCTAAAATATCGTAATAATTGGAGGGAATGGCGTCTGCCCCTTCGTAATCCACATATACAATCTGCCCTTCCTCATATCCCACATGGTCACGGGCTACTGTAGTTACTTCCCGGTTAAATTCTTCCACATATGCACTTGTCACTGTCTGAACGGTATCCCCTGCTTCAAGAGGTGGAAGAAACAGAGCAAACGGTGAATTATACAGGACGGCAACCACCGCTATTACTGGAACTGTAATCATTGCCACAACAAGAACTAATAATAAAAGCACCAATCCAATCATCGGTGCTGCGGTCTTAATCCATAGGAACGCTCTTCTTGTAATTAAGTCTTTCATGAGCTTTGCAATACTATCCTGTTGATTCTCCTGTGCTTTCATCTTATCCAGGAAAAATGCAAGCTTTCGGTTTTTATTTGCTGCCTTGGTGTCCTTTGCTTCCATTGCGGCTCGAGATGTATAGCCAGAAGCTAATTTCTTTTTGATACCCGTTACTCTTTTTATGCTTCCTGCTACTGGTGTTGTTTTTCTTGCTGTGTCTGGGGATATTGTTACAGGTTTCGTAGCTCTCTTTGCAGTTTTACTTTTTCCAGTTTCGTTTGTTGCTTTGCTTGCAGTCTCTCTTACAGTATCCTTGGTAGATTTAGTTTCTGATTTCTTCCCAAGTTTCTTTTCTGCTTCCACCTTCTTTCTCTCTCTTTTCTTTCGCTCCATTATCTGCTTTTTGAGAGCATTCGCACTTAGATATGTGGTTCCTGTTACTGGGTGGAATGCTTCATGAGCCATGTAGGTTGCCTGCTGTATTTCCTTACCGCCTTCCATCTGGTCAGTTGCCACCTTTGCTCCTATTGCTCCAGTTTGTTCTGCAATATGGAGATTGGTCTGTTTTACTTTAATGGATTGGTTTGACTCCTTTGCTTTCTTTCGAAACTTTCCTGTATCTGAAGCTTTGATATTATCTTCTCCATGTACTGTACTTTTGGGATGAAATTTCTTTGGCTTTTGATTGCTGTGTTGGGGAATACTTTTTCCTGCTTTACTAAAGTTCTTATTCACTGCAACTGCTTTAATCTTGGGGCTTCTGGTTCTTGTGTATATGTTCCTTCCTTTTATAGTAACACTCTTTGGTTGATGGGAATGGATTTTGGATTTTTGCTTGGTATGTATTACCATTGGTTTGTCTTCCATTTTCTTAATGTTTATGGTTTTCACCTTCTTTCTGAAATGAAATAAGCCATTGCAAAACTAATAAGCTCTGCAATGGCATTCATAAGTTCATATTCTATTGATTTGATTATTTAATTTCAAGCAAATTCAAGACGTTATTTTGTATAATACCCATTGTAAAATATTTTATTTGAATGCTCATCATTCAATACATTTTCTATCGTATAACGTTAACGAGTTCTCTATGCTTTTAAATAACCTTATGTCAAAATAAAGTGCTAACGATGCAAGCGCAACAAAACTTCCAATCTTTGTTATAACTGCACCTATTGGAATCTCTATGTTTGCGCTGAGCTGAAATATTGTCTGAATGGGAAGCATGATACCAACCAATGTACAAACCGTTAACAGGATTGCGAGTAAAATATAACCCATACCATTTTTCTTCTTTAGCATGAATAAGCAAATTAATGCAGTCGGACCAATCACCCCCATGTCAAGTACATAAGTTATTTGCGTTGTATACACTTCAATAAGTTGCAAAGATTGACAGTGAATGAGCGAGACTATAATATCTGGAAGCCAAGCCACAATTAACGCACTGCCTGATAGAACAAGAAAAATTCGAATTCCAACTTGAGGTAAAGTTCTTTCCATACTTTTGATAAGCAGTGAAGAATGAATACTCCAAATAGCCAAAATGAATCCAAAAAAACTTAGGGAAAATAGCATGATGTAGATTAATTGAAGAAAATTGTATGTAACTCCAAATGCAATACTAGCCGAGTAATAGGTAAATATTGAAATAACAGAAGTTAAAAATAACCTGCTTTTCAGCGTCTGTTTTTTCACAGCCAGCACAAGTGAAAGAATTAAAAGAGGTAATGCAACGCAAAGAATTGTAAAGTCAGTCCCTCTAAATATTGGTGCCATAAAATAGGAATCATGTGCGTAAAGACCATCTCCGTAAATTCTTACGATATCGCCATATTGATTTGTAACAGTATAGGTCTTCCCACCCGTTGTGTAAAAAAGTCCGGTCAAAGTTGTGAGAAAACTTAAAACTGTAATCAGTACAGTAATTACATGTAACTTTAAAACTTTTGGTGGGTTCATTGTTTTTCCTCTTTTCATGATTTGCTAACTGTGAAATTTTGGGCAAACCTTGCAATCCGCTCATCAAAGTATTTCGTTGTACTCACTGCATCCCCTTTGATTTTCTTCATAATAAATCGATCTAAAAAGCGCATCTTTTCAAATGCAAAAGCATACCCCAGCACATCCTTTGCAATAGCATGCTCAAACAATTCCTTGGGAAAGGCACCTAATAATTCCTTGTTAAGCTCTTCCTCCTGTGGCGCCCCGGCACAGAGATACAAACCAATATTTTTTGATAATAGTTCCTTTAAATTGGATATAGCAAATGATGTCAGCTCCTTTTGAATTTTTCCAATGTAAATGGAGCCGCCAAGAATTATGTTATCAAAAGTGTCCAACGACGGTACACGTTCCGTAACAATATTAATACTTTTGCAAGCACTGGCAAGCTTTCCTTGTATTTGTTTTGCTACTTCGGCTGTGCATCCATAGCGTGTAGTATACAAAATTATGCTTTTCATTCTTCCTGCCCCTCCTGTTTATCAATCATTTCATAGACTTCCGGTTCTTTTATTTTTTTCATAAATATAACTACACCGAATAATACCAAAATGTTAGCTAAGGGGAAAATGACAATTTCGAAAACCGACATTTCTACTCCTGCAAGAGCTTGATTGATTACCATTGCTGTGAGTGATGTCAGCATGGTGGCACCTTTCATACACATAACAGAAGCAAGCAGCAATCCAACTGGTTTTCTACCCATTAATAAAATGGCAGCCAAAAGTGAAATAGGAATGACAAATCCCAAATCCATCACCTGTATCACAAGGGTTGTATAATGTTCCAAGCCAGGTGGCACTTCTCCGCCAATCAAAGGCGGAATAATTCTCCCTGTCCACATCAGTGCAATGGCACAGGTAAAAAGAATCATTAAAATACCGATTGTCTTAACAGGAATTTCATCGCCAAACGCCTGCCCTAGTTCCTTCCTGTCAAATGAAATCATGACCAAAACCAGAGCAAAAAAGCTTAATGACATCAGTGCTACATAAACAAGAAATAAATAATTATACGTGCAGAGAAAGGAATATGACATATAGGTATAGAGAAAATATGCAAGTGTTCCTGCCAGTAAAATTCTTGCTCTTATGGATTTCTTTCCGGCAAGCATACAGGATATGATAAGCAGTGGAATTCCTAGTAACACTGTCACTAAGTCTTGTGCTATGGCCTGCGCTGCTGCCGCAATAGAGTCATTTTTATAAATACCTTTACCATATAGCGGAACCGTCTCCCCATGAATGGATAAAAAGGTCTGCCCCTCTTGGCCTCCTCCTGAGAGTACTCCTGTAATACCAGCCAGCAAGGATAACCCCACAATGAAAAAAACAAGTACACAGATACTTTTCTTATATTTCATCCAATTTCTCCTAGTTTGTTATATTCTTAATTGCTGAAAAGATAAACTCTGCTGCATTGTCAATTAATTGCTGTTGCTGTTCCTCCTCCACTTGTTCAATAATCAATCGCAGTGCGAGTCCAAAAGTAAGTGACCAAATGAGTTGCGCTGCCATTTCTATTTGATTGTTAGCCTTTTGCTGATAGCCTGGCAGTTTACGCAAGGTATCGCACAACATACCAATCGCGGGACGTTCTTTCGCAGCTCCTCTTTGTAAGACCGAAGTATGTGACAGCACAGTCTCAGAGTCACTTAGCATGACACTTTTGTAAGCATCTCCCATCTGTACAGCCAATTGAATGAACCGCTTACTCCCCTCCTTTAGCTTTTCTTCTGGTGTTATTTCACTAAAATCGCTTAAGGACAATGTTTCCAATATTTTTTTATAATTTTCTCCAATAAGAATTTCAACAATTTCTTCTTTATTTTTGAAATAATGATAGATGCTTGCAGGTGAATATTCAATCATGTCTGCAATCTTTCGTATTGATATCCCATCTACCCCACTGCTTCCTACAATTTTGCGGGCAGCATTCAAGATTTCTTCACGCATTGCTGCTTTATCTCGTTCCTTTCGTTCTGCAATACTAATAATAATCCCCTCCAAACTATACACTGTTTATTTATTAAACACTGTTTAATATACAGTATTACTGTTTGTGTGTCAATATTTTTATAATAAAAACCAAATAAAATAAGCCGTCAAGGAATTTTACTTCTTAACGGCTGGGTATCAATACTCTCATTCTATTTTTATATACTCGAAAGCTTTATCATTACGTTAGGGTTGTCATGAAAGATAAGCTACCATACTATATTCTTCTTCCCTTTCATCCAAGACAGTAAATCCAACTTTCTCATACATTTTTACTGCATAATTTTCTTTCTGGACAGATAACGAAACTTTTGAATACCCTTCTAATTTCAGCATTAAGAGTATTTCTTTTAACAAAGCAATTCCTATTCCTAACCCTCTGTATTCCTTATAAACGGATATCGCAAAAGAGGGTGTTTCATCATCTACGTGACCATAGTCATTCATAATTCGCACCCAAACAGCACCTATAATCTTTTCTTCTACCTCTGCAACAAGAGCTTTGTCATGCTTTGATTTTCCAAAATCATAGGTATATACTTGCATTTCAGGGGACTTAATTATAGATTTGAGCGGTGGGTCTGTTCCTTCAGGAATGTATATTGCTTCATATAAAAAATCATTTAGTAAGGGGTATTCATCCCTTTTTATAGTTCGTATTGTATAATCCATATTTTAACTCCCATTCGGGTTTATTATTTCAACAACTTGGAATTAAAAATTTAAACCATACCAAGTTCCCTCTGTCTGTGGAAGCTGCCTTTGCCTAATGCGATTTAAAAAATTATTTCTATGCTTATAAAACTTATCATCTAATTTAATATTTTCATTTTCTATCCACTCATCAATCATATCTTCCCATCCTTGAAGTATACTTACATGTAATGCCTGTTCCATTTCTAAATGGGCATTATAAAATAATTGAACATTCCTTAAACAAGGTTTACAGCCATATACATAATCATACCCTCCATTTTTATAACTAGCTAATCCTATTAATGAATTAGGAATGTTTTTATCCAAAAGCATGTCTCTTCCACATATCATACATTTTAACGGTTTATATTCTTCTTCGCCAACATTCATATAATATTTATTAGGATATAAACCAAAGGATTGAAGAATTTTTGTATCCATTAATTGTACTATTTCAATTATCTTTGTAGAATCAAATATATTATATGAATAATTCCCATTCTTACATATCCCGTCTAAACGATCTTGTAGTGAAGTAGTGATACTGGTAGAATAAAACCCAACGAAACCAGTTGCATTAAATTGTAATAATCTGTCACCAATATTTATTTCATCATCTATTCCCACATGATTTCTCGAACGAATATAATGCTTACAACTTACAATGTATCTTTTGTTATTATCGTTCACTATAAAGTCTTGACCACCATCTGTTCCAAATGCAGGCATTGTTTCAATTTGAAAACCAGCATATTTCAATACCTCTACAGCAAATTTTTCCCATTCCTCATCTGACATATTACAAAAAAAATCATAATACCGATTCATTGCAGTCACCTCTTATCTATACAGAAGTTATTTGTGTTTTTCATATCTTAAGAAGCTACAACTTCAAATTTTTCTCTGGTTACATAAATATGATAACATATAAGGTTAGGATTCAGCCTATTCATTTCCTTATCAATTATACCAAAGAAGCAATCGCATCTCAATTAGTTTCTGCTCTTAAACTAAATCTCTTTTATCACTCCCTTTCTTCGCATTTATTTCATGTATATTCGTATTATAAAGCCGATACAGCTCCGTTTCCTTACTAATCTGATTATCAAACGGAATCACCACAGAACCACACTTCATCAGCCCCATCCCCGATGAAGTGTTCGTGACAAATCGGAGCTGTGCCTCAGATACCCCAATGACCTCAGACATTTTGGAGCTGTCGGGATTTGCCTGCTTTAATAGTGCAACGAATTCAGAGTTGGCAAGCATGGTGGTAGCCGTATAATCTTGAAGCAAATCTACCACATTCTGGGTTATTCCAGTGCACAGACCACCTTGTTTTCTAACCTTCTTCCAAAGCTGTTGCAGATACTTGGCCGAATATTCTGAATTTAGGAGCACATGAATTTCATCAATATAGAGCCAGGTTGCCTTTCCCTTCTGACCATTTTCTACGATTCTCTGTTGAATGGATTCCATCATAACCAGCATTGTAATGGGGCTTAATTCGGAACCTAAATCTCTGATTCCATAGACGGTAAAGCGATTGTCTACATCCACATTGGTCTGGTGGTTAAAGATATTGAGGGAACCATTCACAAATAACTCCAAAGATAGTGCAATGTCCTTTGCCTCTTCCTCTGGCTGTTCTAAAAGCAATGCATAAAAATCACTCATTACAGGAATGTACTTTTCTTTACTACGAGCAATATCCAGATACAACTTTCTGACACATCGGTCAATAATAGACTTTTGGCGGGAATCTAAGCTATCTCCAATACACTGTTCGCAAAGCCCCAGCATAAATTCTCCCTTTTCTCTTACCTGCCCTTTGGAATCGTTTGGGTCAAGACTCCATACATCCAGCTCTAGTGGATTCACATAGTGATCCGTATATGTGGACATATTTACAACGGTTCCGCCATAGGTGTGTGCAATGTCAAAGTACTCATTCATGGGATCAATTACAATAATTTCATCCGTTCCGGATAAATAAACGGAACCCATCTCCATCTTGCAAAAGAAAGATTTCCCCGAACCCGGCACCCCAAATACAAAGCCATTTCCATTAATCAGCTTCTTGCGATTCCCGATATTTACATTCTTTGAAATCTGGTTGATTCCATAGTAATTACCGGTTATGTCGTTTAGCTCCTGTACATTAAAAGGCATAAGCACAGCAAGGGACTGGGTTAGCAGTGTTCGCATGGTCTCCACCTGCCTCACCCCTATGGGAAGGGCGGTATTTAATGCTTCTCTCTGCTTCAAATAATGGGCATCAATGGTGCAACTGTTACGTTTTCCAATAGTCTTTACCGTCTCGCAGACACTTTCCAGCTCCTTCTTGCTTTCTGCCATTAGAATCATGGTAACTGCCACGTAAAAGAGGCACTGGTCATTTTCACGAACATCATCCATAATGGCTACAATCTCTTTTTTCTCCATTCTCTTGGCATAAGAGATTTCCGTAGCAAAGTCATTGTTCTTATTTCGGACTCTCTGCTGTTTAATAATATCCGATTCAATACCAAGGTATTTTCTCTGGAGCACCTTGGTTGTCAAATCCTTGGGCACCGGCACCACATCAATACTGGTAATGGAATGTACGGGCAAGGAGGTAATCTCGTTGATAAACCGATCCGATAAGCTGCTTGGATACTTCTTGATAAAAAGTGCCCTGCAATATTTGCTCTCATCCTCAAAGTGATCCGGAAAATACTTTATCATGCCATTGCAAAGGTCATTTCTAAAATCACTTCCTACCTTTTTCCCCTCTTTGATGTCAAAATCAAAAGTCCCCTCTTTTCCCAAATGATAATAGTCATAAAGTACATGAAGTCTCTCATTTCCGGATAGGGGAAGAATTTCAGCTCCAAGCTCTATAAAAGCCTTATGTACGGTTGCCTCTAGCGTAGCAAACTGTGCCTTTGCTTCTTCAAAGTTCTTTCGCTCAATGGTAATGGTCAGGTATCGTTCCTGTTCGATTCCCTGTCTTCCTTCTAATATCTTTTCTTCAATAATGTCATTGTAGATTTTTCGGAAAGGATTAAAATCATCCTCCTGCTCTCTAATCAGCACCTTTTCTCGTAGCTCCTCCATGTTCTTATTCTTATTGTTGATTGTTATTTTGTAATTACAATCTAGTGAATTTAAGAACTTGCAGTATCGTTCAAAAATGCCCATCTGCTCTTCTTCCGTGGCAGTGGTATAATTAATATCCTGAAAGCGGTAACACTTGGAGTACTTGTTTAAGGATGTTTTTCCGCCTTTACTCACTTCAAATATCCCATTCTCTGCTACCGCCATAATCTCAATGGTTTCCTGTATGGATTTGGGAGTTTTAAAAAGTGGTTCACTTCCCTTTTTCAGTTCTTTAAATCCATCTGCAAATAAACCCATTTTATCCAACCTCGCTTTCTGATTATAAGCACAGCCGGGGACAACCCCGGTCATGCCTGGATTGTCCCGACCTTTTTGGTCAGACAAAGGTTACGAAACTGTTTCCTTTGTAAACTTAGGCAACTACTATCCCAATACTGCCAAATAGAAGCTTTTCGTTTTTATACCCCCTATCCGCTTCAACGGACTCAAAATCAATCGTTGAAAGTGCTTTTCTTTCACCCTCTCTTCATGGCTTCAAATTTTTCCTGCTTCCTTCCTTGTTCTGAATCCGTTCCTTTACTTTCTTTCCCTTCCTGTCCCTATCTACTTTTTGTGTGTTCCACTTAAGCTTCTGACCAACTCCGCTGTCTTCCTTCCTAAGTTCCCTGATTACCAGTTCTCCTTCCGTGGAACCATAGGTAAGTGCCTTGTTGCCAAACATAAAGTGAAGTTTTCTGCCCATATATTCATAAAAATCCATTCCGTTATAAGAATAGAATCCTCCCAGGGCAATGGGTGCTACACAGGGTATTGCCACATAAGCTGCTCCGGTCAGACCAATATAGTGGTATAAAAGCAGTACCATGCCGCCACCCACTAGAATACTAAGTACTGAAAAAACAAGTTGTTTTGCAGATAATCCAAGAATCACAGATTCTTGATACCGGTCTATATCTTTGTTTATTTCAATAATCAAATTTCCCCCTCCTATGGACTTACTTCTTCTGTTTCTGCTTTTTCATTGCACCACTTTTACAATCCAAATGCTTTACTGGTAAGTGTCTGTGCTCCCTTTACACTTCCCACCGTCATGGCTATGGTAAATGTCATTTCACATAGATAAATCAATGTTTGTGCCCAATCTGCATACCCACCCGTAAATGACGGCAGTCCAGCATTTACAAAGGCATTGCATACTACAATAGCAAGTGCCATGGTGACTGCCTCAAATACTACGGATAAGAAATATTTACAGTAGGTCACTACCGTATTGCTGACGGTTCGATTGCCTCCCATGGTTGAAAAGGCAAGTGCCCCAAGGGGTACCAGGATTAGAATTTTTAAGAACCGAAAATACACCGTGTATATAATAAAAAAGCCACAGATAATGATGATAATGGATAAAAGTGCCGTGAGAATTAGCATAACCAAGCTTTCTCCAAAGCCTAAATTCTTAATAATATCTGCCTGGGTACTGTCAATCTTTAATGTGGTTGTATTTCCTGCGGATATGAGCTTGACCAGATTCCCAATGGAAGTAAAAAAAGCTTTCATAATGGTTACATTATTTGCGACAAACCATTCTGCCAGCCCCAGTCGAATCAGCATACGAAGGATTACTTCAAACCGCATCTCCTCCCTGACATCCACGCTTTCCGAGCAGAAACCAATCACAAAAAACAGCACCACCAGAGAAGAACCAACTGCCACAAATATAGGTTCGATTCCTTCTATTACACCCCAGGAACCGCCACCTTTAAACTGAACCGGAGACTGCCCAAGCATGGAAAACACCAAGGATATCTGGTTATTCCAAAATCCAAATACCATTTCCAGTAAGGCAAGGATTTTGTCTCCTAGTTTGAAAATGTCCATTCTTATTGTTCACCTTCTTCCTTTTATCTGGGGTGTTTCCACCCCAACCTTCCCATATCCAATCACTAAAATCCTAAGAAGGATAAGACTGCTGAAATACCTGCCATCATAACACCTGCTACAATTCCCTTAAGGGCAGAGTTCATGGTAGAGGAGTCCTGCTGCTGATATGCCTGTGCAAACTCCATAACATTCTTTGCCAGGATAATAACGCCCACCGCACCGATTACGGCAATCACTAATGTTTTTAAATTATCCAGTGGCTGAGTCACTGCTGAGGTACCGGATGCCTCAAAACAAGTAGTACTGGTCAACATGACTCCCGTTATTACTCCTAACGTTGCCGGAGCCAATCTCTTCTTCACTCTTGTGAAAAATCCTTTCTTTTTTTGTTTCACTGTAATGTCCTTCTTATCTGTAACTGTACTATGTGTTTGTTTCATAAAATCCTAATCTCCTTCCAGAATTGGTGGCAGAAAAAGAGCCAGTACCAAAGCGTTACTTTGATTCCTGGCTGATTATTTTCTGCGTTATTTTGTACCATCTATTTTTACAGGATTACTCCTGATTGTTGGGTTATCCACTGTTTTTTCATATACCTTCTACTTTACCTATTACGATAGCATTGCTTCCTGTGCTTCCCGAAGGCTTCTCATCTGCTGGATTGAAACTTCCGGATAAAAATAGTTCATTATCTTTAACTTTGGGACTCCTGCTGCCATTGCTTTTCTGACCTCTTCCTTTTGCTCCTCGGAATACTTCCAGTGAAGCATACGATTGGAAATGGTGTCCTCCCAGGTTGGCTTTTTTCTTTCACTGGTTAATTTTTCTTTCTCTGAATTACTAGAGAACTCTTCTGTGAACCCTGGCTTACATTCCTGTGATTCATCCATATATTCCAGTTCCTGTCCCTGTTGCCCATGGCATAACTCCCTCTGCTCCTTTTCATCCAGCTTCTGAAATCTTTTCCTAAGCTCCTCCTCACCAAGCAGTTTTAATTCTTCATAGGTGAGACTGTCAATGTAGACATTTTCACCCTTTTGTTTGCGCTTTTTATAATGCTCCATGGACTTCTCTGACAAGATTTCAAAAGAAGAACCCAGTAGATTTGAATTTTTACTTGTCACATGGGTATATGGTTCACCTTTTCCATCTGCTGTTTGTTCAAACATCGGGTGCACAAATGGAATATACTTGTTGTCCATAATAGGGTCAAAGCCACGAATAAATACAAGGCACTTCTTATTATCCAGTTTTCGCACCTCATCCGGCAGAAACAGTTCCCGTCCTAACACATCATAATTTCTCGACGAACTCCCCTGACGCCCCTTGGTTTCCCCACTGGATTTCTTATCAATGGTACCCTTGCCAAGGAGTTCCGACACATATTTATGGGTTGACTGCTCATTTCCACCAAGGTAAATAAAGGTGTCACAATTTCCAGGTACAGTTTCCCAGGTATCCTTAAATAGCGCCTTTAGTTGGGCAAAGTTCTGAATAATAATGATGGAGGAAATTTCCCTGCTGCGCATGGTGGATAGTAAGGAACAATAGTCATCCGGCAATGCCACATTGGCAAACTCATCAAGCATAAAGGTCACATGGATTGGCAATCTGCCACCACAGTTAAAGTCTGCCTGATAATAAAGCTCCTGAAATATCTGAGTATACAGCATTCCAATGAGAAAATTGTAGGATTTATCGGTATCCGGAATAACGCAAAAGAGAGCTGTCTTTGTGTTGCCATCTCCATTTACTCCAATGCCAATATCAGCAAGCTGCAACTCGTCCTTTGCTAGAAGCCGCAGCACCTTTTTGTTTTCCAAAAATGCCAGTCTGGAATTGGCACTAATCATAATGGAACGAACCGTGTCTCCTGCTCCTCGCATACATTTATTGTATTGTTTTACTGCCGGGTGACTGCTGCCAAGAGGGGACTGATCCTCTAGGAACTTCATTCGCATATCCAGTCTGGAGGGTTTGCCCTGTTCTTTTACTTCTGCTTCTCCAAGTAACTTTAATACGGTTTCAAAATTCCTTTTGGAGGGCTTTTCCTCCAGCCACACATAATAGAAAATAGCTTGCAGAAACAATCCTTCTGCCT
>Ga0160506_100123_pt1 | contig 19404 bp, 15 predicted proteins | sample DID2874_E49MG_FD_108204 | JGI IMG/M metagenome (GOLD analysis project Ga0160506, IMG submission 108204) | Enriched chicken feces microbial communities from UW Madison campus, WI, USA - DID2874_E49 MG | ecosystem: Host-associated > Birds > Digestive system > Large intestine > Fecal | place: USA... | reverse complement strand
GAGAAGTGCCTGTATTCCGTGCTTAACCAGAGTTATACCGATTATGAGGTAATATTTATTGACGATGGTTCAACCGATAAGACAAAGGTTATTGTTAACGAACTGGCACAAAGATATGAAAAATTAAGTTATTACGGCCAGTCGAATCAGGGTGCCAACAGTGCACGTATACATGGGGTTCAAAAAGCACAGGGAAAGTATATCGTCTTTGTAGATGGAGATGATTGGGTTCATACCCGGCTGGCAGAAAGCTTATCATTTTATACGAAAGCTTCCAAGCAGGATATCATAATTTATAATTTTTCTGTCTTTGATTCTAAAGGGGAATCGAAAGAGAACCAGAATCACAAAAGAGGGGAATATGACAGGGAGAATTACATTAAAGCATTATTATCGGAAGCACTTACTCCATATTTTTGGAACAGATGTTATAAAAAGGACTTTTTAATTAGGGCAGCTTATGAAACCATTCCGAGAATAACTATGGGGGATGATTTGGCGGCAAATATCAGGTTTGCAGAATATAGTCCGGCTGTAATAGCCATACCGGAGGTACTGTATTATTACTTTAATAATGTAGAAGGTGTTTCCAGAAAACCTACTAAAAAGCACTTAGAAATCCTTAAAGCAATGGAGGATGTAAGGAAAACTCTTAATCGGATAGATTATAACAAGTATAAGATTTATTTTGAATTTAAGTATTATAAAATGTTTCTTTATTATGTAGTAAGAAATAGATATGAAAAAACAGATATTCAGGACAAGATTTATTATGTCTGGAAACAAGAAAAAATAGACCTCAAAAAAAACAGACTGGTATCAGAAGATTTAAAAAAAAGAAAGTTTCCGGAAAAAGTTCTAATATATGCATATCACTACAAGTATGATTTTGGTTATTTCTTGGCAAGTCAGTATATAAAATACTTGGGCAGGAGAGCCTCTTGAAGTTTAAGAAAAGTAAAATATATCTGATACTTCTTTGCTTTACTTATTTTAGAGATATCCTGGATATCCTGTGGGGACAGTATAGTTCTTATATGACATTGATAGGTTATCTTTTGATTGCTGCTATTTTTGTTTTGTATTGTATTAATTCGGATAGTTTATATCTGAATAAAGTTGATTTTATATGCCTTACTGCATTTACTATAGGACAATGCATTGGTTTTGCATACAGCTATACTACCAGTCACCCCAATGATAATATTGAACGGGTAGTTATATGGATTCTTTCTTATTTTGTTTTTGTTGTGTTCCCCAGAAAAGTGAAAATAACGAAAAATGAAATAGAGCAATTACTTAAGATTATAATTGCAGTGGCACTTTTTAGTGCTGTATATGCTGTTGTTTTTCAGTTAAATGGGGAAGCCTTTTCGTTTCGAGGTAATAGTAATTTTAACATGTCTAATTCCTACCGTTCTATCTGGGGACACCGTAACCAATTTGGTGTTATTTTACTAGGAGGAATTATTGCAGCCTGGTATTTTATGAATCAAGTAAAAAAGAAAGGAAAACTGAGACTTCTAATTCTATTTTTAACAGTTAACTTGGCTTTTACTTTTTCAAGAACCTGTTATGTTGCGTTCTTAGCCTATATCTTTGGATATATGCTGTGTGAATGGAAGATACATAAAAAAGCAGTAATAGCCCTTATCTCTCTGGCGCTTTTTTGTGTTCTGCTTTATCTCTTTGTTCCTTCGGTAACTGATTTCGTAGATAAATATATGATACGGGAAAGCTCAGGTTTAACAGGACGGGATACTTTATGGCAGGTGGCTTTTGATTTACTGGATACGATTACTTTATGGTTTGGAAGAGGAATGGGAATTGACAGAGTGGTGCTATCAGAGGATACGGTTGGTGCCGGAGTGGGATTTCACAGTATGTATATTACATATCTAATTTCAGGGGGTATTATATTAATTGCAGTTGTTACTGTTATGATAGGAAGAAACCTTTATTTAATTTGGAAAAAGTTAAGTAAGATAAGCCGTCCTGTTTTTGACTGGGCAGTTGGCAGTACAATAGCATTTTTGGTATACCCTATTTTTGAAGTAAGTGCATTTTTTGTCTTAACTTCACCATCTCTTATTCAGACCTTTTATGTGTTAACCATACCGCTTATGGTAAGCGGCAATGCAGAATTATTTAAAGGAGAGACTGCTTATGAAACACGCATTCTTAATCATAGCCCATAATGAATTAGAAGTTTTAAAAGCTTTGATTAGTCTGCTGGATAACCGGAATAATGATTTGTATATTCATATGGATAAAAAGTTCAGGAACTGGACGGAAAGTGAACTTAAGAAATGTGCTAAACTGTCAAAGGTAAAAATCTTAAGTGAAATTTCTGTAAATTGGGGTGATGCATCCCAGGTGGAGTGCCAGTATTTATTACTTCGCAGAGCCTTTTTAGGTGGGTATCATTATTACCATTTCTTGTCGGGTACAGATTTGCCTTTAAAATCTAATTTTGATATACATACATTTTTTGAAGAACATGCCGGGAAGGAATTCATACATTTTGATAGTCCGGCCGCAGGAAAAGAGGCGCTAGACCGTGTTATGTATCGACACCCGTTTGGTAAATATCTAAAATGTACCCGATACAAGGCAGTTACAAAACTATTATTTTTAGTAGACAAGTTACTGGTAAAAATTCAAAAGTTACTGGGCTTAAAAAGAAAACTTCATTATAAAACCATCCAGAAGGGCTGCAACTGGTGCAGCATTACAAAAGAGTTTGCAGACTATGTACTGGGGGAAGAAATGAAGGTAATGGGAATGCTAAAGAAGAGTTTGTGTGGTGATGAAATATTTATACAGACCCTGTGTGTGAATTCCTCTTTCCTTCATCAACTGTATGACGAATCTTTTTCCAATAATTATAACGCCTGTAAAAGATTCATCATTTGGAATGAAGAGAATAAAAAAAGCCCCAAGGTACTAGCGCAGGAAGATTGGGATAGTATACTTAATACGTCGTCTTTGTTTGGAAGAAAGTTCAGTATGATGAAACAAAAAGACTTTACACGGAGATGGATTGCCCATATGCAAACAGAGAATAGGCGATAGTCCCTTTATTTTGGGGCTTTTGTCTACTCCTTCTTCTAAGTAAAGAGTTTCCCAATTGACTAAATCTGCGCATAACGAAAGGAGCTATATGAAAATAGGTATCATTACATTTCATGAATCGAATAATTGCGGTTCCATGCTGCAAAGCTACGCTTTGCAAAAAACTCTGGACCGCATGGGATATAATAATGAGATTATCAATTTTTCTAACAAGGAACAACAGCATATGTACGCGTTATTTCGTAAACCACGAAGTTTAAAAGATATAGCCTTAAATATAGTCACAGTGCTGTTTTATCCTCGCTTTCAATGCCATTATGAGAATTACAAATCCTTCCTGCGTGATTGGTTGGTGCTGGGAAAGACAAGGTATACAACCACTCAGCAGCTTAAGGACAACACAGGAGATTATGATGCTTACATAACAGGTAGTGACCAGGTTTGGAACACCACCTGTCCCGATGGGGATGAGGCCTATTACCTGAACTTTGTCTCTGACAAATTAAAGATTGCATATGCTCCAAGCTTTGGAGCAACCTGTCTTTTAGAGGAGGAGAAAGAGCCGGAAAAATATATTAAATATCTAAAGGATTTTGACTATATCTCTATCCGTGAAGATAATGGAGCAAAATGGATTTATGAAATGACCGGGCAGAGAGTACCGGTACTTCTTGATCCAACAATGCTAATAGGCAGGAATGAATATGCTAAAATGGCAGACAGGGAAACTGGAATTAAGGAAAAGTATATTTTTTACTATGCTTTCCGCTATTCTGAGGAAGTGAATCAGGTAGTCAGGGCTATTTCAAAACAATTACATATGCCGGTTTACATAATTGATGCCAAGTCCTGGATAAAGAAAGGGGCTCGTTTTGGTTTTCGTCTCACAAAAAAAAGCGGACCCTTAGTATTTTTAAAAATGATTGCTGAAGCTCAATTGGTTTTGACAACCTCCTTTCATGGAACTGTATTTTCGATTGTGAACCATAAGAAATTCTGGTTTATTGACAGTTCTATGCATAATGCCAATGATGACAGAGCTATAACCATTTTAAAGATGTTTGGACTTGAAGAAAGAATGGTTACCGGTGACGAACTGCTAAAAAAAGATGTTATGTCTAAGGTTATGTACACCTATGCAGACCAGCAATTAAAAGTCATGCAGAATAAATCCCTGGAATTTTTGAAGGAAGCGCTGGGGCAAAATAAAGAGTTATAATACAGACTGGTTTTGTGTCTGTTGTTAGTGAATTTAGAGTAGGAGTATGAATGTGGGAACCTTAAAAAAGAATTTTATTTATAATATATCCTATCAATTTTTGATTCTGTTTCTTCCTTTGATTACGACTCCATACATATCAAGAGTACTTGGAGCAGATGGAATCGGTGAATATTCCTATACCTATTCAGTTGTCTATTATTTTATGTTGATTGCAATGCTTGGTATTAGTCAGCATGGTAACCGTATGATAGCGTCCTCAGGAACAGACAGGAAGAAACGCAGTGAAATGTTTTGTAATATTTACACAGTGCAGTTGATTACCCACGGAATTGGGATTGCAGTCTATGTTATATACCTGCTTTTAGTAGTAAAGAATAGCAGTCCTCTGCCGTGGCTTCAATTGATATTTTTGTGCTCCGGTATTTTTGACATAAGCTGGTTGTTCTTTGGTATGGAGAACTTTAAGATTACTGTAATACGGAATGTGTTAATTAAACTGGCAACCGTGGTGCTTATTTTTCTCTTTGTAAATGATATAGGGGATTTATGGATATATACATTAATAATGGCAGCAGGAACGTTTTTCAGTCAGGTTTATCTGTGGCTGTATCTGGGGAAATTTATAACTTTTGTAAGACCTGTCTTAAAAGGAATACGTTGTCAGATTAAGCCTGTTTTAACGCTGTTTATTCCTGTACTGGCTTTTAGCGTCTATAAGGTAATGGACAAAATCATGCTGGGAAATATGTCAACCTATGAACAGGTGGGATTTTACGAAAATGCCATGAAGATTAATAATATACCTATCGGATTTATAAATGCCATGGGAATTGTCATGCTTCCGCGTATGACTTCGATTGCTGCTACCGGAACGGAAGAGGATAGTGAAAAATATATAGAGACCTCCTTTATGCTGGTGAATATTATTGCTTCTGCTATTGTGTTTGGTATGATAGGGATAAGTCATAATTTTGTTGCGGTATATTTTGGGGCGGGTTTTGAAGAGTGTGGTGATTTGCTGGTATATCTGACTTTGAGCGTATTTTTTATAGCCTGGGCAAATATTCTTAGGACACAATATCTCATTCCGAAAGGCATGGATACTGTATATGTTATATCTACAATTGTTGGGGCGGTACTTAATTTAGTCATTAACATGATATTAATCCCCCGCTATCAGGCAAAGGGTGCTGCTTTTGGTACAATAGTTGCTGAGTTTTCCGTTATGTTTGTGCAGATGATTTGGCTGCGTAAGCGGTTGCCGGTAGTAAGATATATCACCAGCTCCCTTCCTTACCTTTCGGCTGGCGTTATAATGATGTTACTGGTTACTCTAGCCGGTAACTTGTTAGGCGTGGGACTTGTTCAACTGCTGTTACAAATCGGACTAGGGGGTATATTTTTTATATTCACCGCAGTGCTGATAGCTGTTTTGAGAAAGGATATATTTTATAAGACAGTTATTAGAGGCATTCATGTGAAACTGAAAAGTATTAGCCATATTTAACGATAAAATATTGCAGAGATTTACAGCAGAGTTTGTAAGAAGCTTTGGAGAATAACTGTCGTACGCGGTTTTAAAGACGGTGTAGGAAGGAATCTCCAAAGCTTTTTTCGCTCCTATATCTTAAATGTTCTCAGATAAGGTAAGTTTCCAGGATTGTCTTTAGGATTTATAAAAAAAACTTTAATTTCATAGCTATAAATGATATAATAAACTTTACGATAAAGATTTGTAAATATTAGTTATAGAAAGTTGCCGCTTTTGATTTTAACGGTGAAACTTGTTTCACATTTTATTAAGGCGGCAATACTGCAGGTAAGCTTGTAGTATGAAATGGGTGTAAAAATGAAAAGGAAAGTTAAAGTAAAAGGAGCATTGAAGGCATACCTGCAATGGCCTGTTATGTTATCCCTTCTGTTGATAGCTATGAATCTTACGATTCATCTGATTGACCGGCAGGCAGGGATTGTCATGACTGGTTTTGTTATTGTGTATGTTCTTATCGCACTGTTTCTGTACTTTTTTAAAAGACCTTATATTGTTGGTGACTTAATTCGTTATGCGGCGGATTATGGACAGGTTCAAAAGCAGCTATTAAAAGAAATGGCACTTCCTTATGCTGTGCTGGATTATGATGGCAGACTGCTTTGGGGTAACAATGAATTCCTCGATATGATTGAAAGTGAATTTAAGGCACAAAAATCCATAAGCAATATATTTCCGGAGATTACAGAAGCGGTATTACCAAGGGATATGCAGGATCAGACAGTTCCGTTGATTCGAGGAAATAACTTTTATAAGGTTGTACTTCGTAAAATCATTGCAGAAGATTTTTCTGAGAACAGTCCTTGGGGCTACCAGGATGAGGATATGGACTTTAGTGACGCTAACAGTCTGATAGCTATGTATATCTATGATGAAACAGAAATTAAGAGTTTAATAAAACAAAATAATGACCAGAAAATGATAACGGGTCTGTTGTATATTGATAACTACGAAGAAGCCCTGGAAAGTATTGATGAAGTTAGGCGTTCTCTTTTGGTTGCCTTAGTAGACCGCAAAATTAATAAATACATGCAAAGTATTGATGCCATTGTAAAGAAGTTAGAAAAGGACAAGTATATCTTTGTATTTAAGCAAAAATATCTGGCTCAGCTTCAATCCAACAAGTTTAATTTGTTAGAAGAAGTAAGGGCAGTCAACATCGGAAATGAGATGTCAGTAACAATTAGTATGGGGCTTGGAGTTCATACCGATTCCTATCAGGTAAGCTATGAGTATGCCAGAGCTGCTATTGATTTGGCTCTGGGCAGAGGCGGTGACCAAGCCGTCGTAAAAGAAGGGGATAAACTCTTGTACTATGGCGGTAAGAGTATACAGCTTGAAAAGAGTACCAGGGTTAAGGCAAGAGTAAAGGCTCATGCTTTAAAGGAATTTGTAGAAGCTAAGGACAAAGTTGTAATTATGGGACACGCCATAGGAGATGTGGATTCCTTTGGTGCGGGAATTGGTATTTACCGTATTGCTAAGACCTTGAATAAAAAAGCGCATATCGTTATTAATGAAGTTACCACTTCTGTCAGACCACTGATGAACCGGTTTATTAATAATCCGGAGTATGAAGATGATATGTTCCTGAAAAGTGAGCAAGCTATGGGAATTGTAGACAATAATACCTTGCTTGTAATTGTAGACGTAAACCGTCCAAACTACACAGAGTGTAAAGAATTGTTGTCATTAACCAAAACCATAGTGATTTTAGACCACCACAGACAGACTGGTGAAGCCATTGAGAATGCAGTATTATCCTATATTGAGCCTTATGCATCCTCTTCCTGTGAGATGGTTGCGGAAATACTTCAATACATTGGAGACGGCTTGAGGCTAAAACAAGTTGAAGCAGATGCTATGTACTCCGGTGTAATGATTGATACCAATAACTTTTTAACAAAGACTGGTGTCAGAACCTTTGAAGCAGCAGCATTTTTGCGGAGAAACGGAGCAGATGTAACCCGTATCCGGAAAGCCTTCCGCAGTGATATGGATGAATATAAGGTTAAGGCCGAGGCAGTTAGTGCAACGGAAGTTTATCTGGAGCACTTTGCTATAACAGTATGTTCTAGTGTGGGTGTAAGCAGTCCCACTGTATTAGGTGCACAGGTGGCAAATGAATTGCTGAATATTACCAATATCCGTGCCACATTTGTGCTCACTGAATTTAATGATAAGATTTATTTGAGTGCAAGATCCATTGATGAAGTAAACGTTCAGTTGATTATGGAACGTCTTGGCGGTGGAGGGCATATGAGTGTTGCAGGTGCCCAGTTTACAAATTGTACACAGGCGGAAGCTATGTACAATTTAAAAGCAACCTTGTCCGCAATGAAACAAGAAGGAGAATTATAACAACTATGTCCAAAATAGTTCTAAAAAACTGTACAGGACATGATTTCAGAAAGGAGATATAGATATGCAGATTATATTAACTCAGGATGTTAAGGCACTAGGAAAAAGAGGGGAATTAGTAAATGTAAGTGATGGTTATGCCCGTAATTTTATATTGCCCAAGAAGCTTGGATTAGAGGCAAATGCTAAAAATCTTAACGATTTAAAATTGCAAAAAGCTGCAGAAGATAAGAGACAGAATGAAATATTAGAAGAAGCCCAGGCATTAGCTAAGGATTTAGAAAGCAAGACCTTAGATGTTAAAATCAAAGCTGGAGAAGGTGGCAGAACATTTGGTTCTATCTCTTCCAAAGAAATTGCCAGTGCTTTAAAAACCCAGTATAGTATGGATATTGATAAGAAAAAACTTCAACTTCCAGAAGCAATTAAAACCATTGGAACACATACAGTTCCTGTTAAACTTCATCCCAAGGTTACAGCAGAACTTAAGGTGAAGGTAAGTGAACAATAATAGATAACTGCTTTAGGAGGAAAATCAATGGATGAGGCATTTATAAAAAAAGTACTTCCTCATAGTGATGAAGCAGAACGCTCAGTAATCGGTTCTATGATTATGGATAAAGACGCCATAATTGCTGCTTCGGAACTTGTAATCGGGGAAGACTTTTACCAAAAGCGGTATGGGGTATTATATGATGCCATGATTGAGCTTTTTAATGAAGGAAAACCTGTTGATTTGATTACCCTTCAAAACAAATTAAAGGAAAAAGATGTTCCCCCGGAGCTGTGCAGCCTTGAATTTATTCGAGATTTGATTGCATCTGTACCACTCTCGGCAAATATAAGGTACTATGCCAATATTGTAAAAGAAAAGTCAACCTTGCGCCAACTGATTAAGGTTACAGAATCCATTACCAATGAATGCTATCTGGATAAAGAAAAGGTAGAGAACATACTTGAGGATTCTGAGAAGAAGATGTTTGACATCCTGCAAAAACGTAATAACGGAGATTTTGTAAGTATCCGTGATGTTGTTTTTAAGTCTTTAGAAAGTATTGAAGCTGCGGCGAAAAACAAAGGCAGTGTTACTGGTGTTGCAACAGGCTTTTATGATTTGGATTATAAGACGGCAGGTTTACAGCCTTCTGATTTAATATTAATAGCAGCCAGACCTTCCATGGGTAAAACAGCATTTGTATTAAATATTGCAGAACATGTTGTACTAAAAGGGAATACAACCACGGCTATATTCAGTCTCGAGATGTCAAAGGATCAGTTGGTAAAGCGTATTATGGCAATGCACTCAAAGGTTAATTCCCAGGCAATACGTACTGGTGAATTGAGCGATGAAGAGTGGCTTAAATTGGTTGAAAGTGCCAGAATGATTGGTAACTCTAATCTAATCATTGATGATACATCAAGTATTTCTATCGGTGAGCTTCGTTCTAAATGCCGTAAGTATAAGTTAGAACATAATTTAGGTCTGGTAATCATCGATTACTTACAGCTTATGACAGGTAGTAAAAAATCTGAATCAAGACAGCAGGAGATTTCAGAAATATCAAGATCCTTAAAAGGCCTTGCCAGAGAGTTAAGTGTACCCGTTATAGCACTTTCCCAGCTAAGCCGTGCAGTAGAGCAAAGACCGGATAAACGCCCTATGCTTTCTGACTTGAGGGAATCCGGAGCTATCGAGCAGGATGCGGATATTGTTATGTTTTTGTATCGTGATGATTATTATAATCACGATTCGGAAGAAGCAGGTATATCAGAGGTGATTATTGGTAAGCAAAGAAATGGTCCTACCGGGACAGTTAAACTTGCTTGGCTTTCTCAGTTTACCAAATTTGCTAATCTGGAACGCCAGAATGGATAAAATACCTCAGTAAATCAGATAAGATAATAAGAAATATGAAGTTAGAAATAATTATATACGCCAGAACTCATACATTGAGCTTCTGGCGGTTTTTTTAATGAAAATTTTAAGACTTTCCTATATTCTTGTTCGGTTAAAATATATTATCAGGGAATGTTAAGAAAAATAAGATGCTGTTTTAATATGTCAAGGGATGGTGGGTAGGACAAGCTGCTGACCGTTACTGTCGATAAGTTAATTAAGAAATTCTCTCTAGTATATTGCAATGAAAGGTGCCTATGATATAATTAAATGAGTGTAAAAATATTACAATTAACCGAGGAGGAAGATTATGCACGATACTCGATATATGATATCAGAGGCCTCAAAAAGAATTGACGTAGAACAACATACATTACGATACTGGGAAGAAGAATTGAATATACATATACTAAGGAATGAGATGGGGCATAGATATTATAGGGAGGAGGATATTGAAGTTTTAAAGGCTGTTAAAATCCTCAAGGAAAAAGGCTATCAGCTACGTGCCATAAAAATGCTTTTGCCGGAGATTCAAAGACTGGGCAAGCTTGGGAAAGTAGAAGTAGAGAAGATGCAGCAAGAGTGGGATAAAAAATATATGGATGATATTGCAGGTGAAGCCGTACAATCGGCATTGGCCATACAAGGGGATGAAGAGCCAAATGAAGCACAGGATATGATAGTGGAAAAGTCTTCACAAAGACTGGAGCAGTTTAAAAACATCATGGGACGGTTAATAACAGAGGCCATTGAAGATAATAATGAGGCATTATCAGAAGTGTTAAGTGAATCCATTACTACCAGTGTTATAAATGAAATGGGTTATCTTTTGAAAATAAAAGAAGAGCGTGAAGAAGAGAGATTTAAACAATTCGATCGAACTCTAAGAGAGATACAGCAGGGACGGGCGGAAATTGCAGCAGGCAAGAGTGACCGAGTAAAAAAGAGGAAAGGGATATTTCATAGAAAAAGTTACATATAAAGTTATGGACTGTTGTTCTTGTTATGTTAAGACCAACAGTCCATACTTGTTTGAATATATTAAGCCTCAATTGCTCCTGTAGGACATGTAGCAGCGCAAGCACCACAATCCAGACAGGCATCAGCATCGATTTCATAGTGGCTAGCGCCTTCGGAAATAGCTCCAACTGGACATTCCCCTGCACAAGCTCCACAGCTAATACATTCATCAGAAATATTATATGCCATGATTATGTACCTCCTATATATTTATTTTCAATCCTTATTTTAATATAAAAAGCTGTATAATACAAGTTAAATATGCAACAAATTTAGGCAAAGAATTTGGACGTTTACATAGAAAATACTACCTTGACGCATAAGGCAACTTAGATTATAATGAAATTGTTAACAAACAAATAACTAATATAGTTTATAGATAAACTAAAGGAGGAATCATTATGGCACAGGTATCAAAAGACATGACAATTGGTGAAATCATCAATTTTGATCAGGGAGTTGTTCCTATTTTATTAGCTTCCGGTATGCATTGTATCGGATGCCCTTCATCTCAGGGAGAATCCTTAGAAGAAGCAGCTATGGTACATGGAATGGATGCAGATGTATTATTATCAACTATCAATGAATATCTTCAGAATAAATAATAATGCATAGAGGCGAATTGCCGCAAAAAACAGACCGAAAAACAAGGATTACCTTGGATTCGGTCTGTTTTTTGATTTATAGCTATGTCAGATACATGAATATGCCTATAGTAAACATTCTGTTCTAACTAATTTTCTGTGTAAAAGTTGTTATATAAATAGTTTAGATATAATTTATATTGCAGATAAAATCTGTATAGCGTTATCTCTAATTATGCTGTCAAAATGTTCATCATAAAAATACGGGCTGGCATAAGTCGTACGTTCTGTTCTGCCATATTCAGATATGATATTACAGATTTTATTAAATTCCTCCGGAGTATGTTCAGATTTGGTAATTACCAAATAATACAAGGAACTTACCGGGTTTTTATATAAACTGTTATTACCGCTGTAATAATTACTAATGACACAGGAAAGTTTTGTTACTTCATTCAAGGTTTTAAAAGAATATACTTTCATCAAATTTGTTTGATAGGAAACGCTTTTCTGATCTTCGTGGGGTTCTTCTTTATTAATGGAAAGTGCTTCTGCAAGAGGAACAAAATCCTCTTTTTCTTCCTCAGTAGATTCTCCCAGCAACTCATCCATCTGTCCAAAGGTATTGATGATTTCGTCAGCATAAGATTCTTCCGAATCATCATCATATAAATCATCATGGTCATCAGAATCCGGTGAGAACTTGGAAAAACGGGTATCCAGTTCGTCAGGGTCTTCTACTTTAGTTATCACTAATATTAAACATTCAGGCGACACCGGAATGGCTTCTATCATCAAAGGAATGTCCTCGGCCTCGAAACCAAACTCATAGTTAGCCTGCTGCATCATATCTCGAAACAGGGCCTTTGCTTTCTCACTTCCGTAAGCAAGTTCACTAATTCGTAATTCTCGATCCACTAAATCATCTCTGCTTAAAGTACAGCGAATCTGGCGATCACTAATTTTCTCTATCTTCATAGAATCACATCCTTTTCTATGTGCTGGCCTCATTAAACAATTAAGTGCTGCAACATGATATAGTACAAGATACAAAGATAGCTATAGTTATGTTGTAAACAAAGTATAATTTAAATAATTAAGTTAGTCAAGTGATTTTTTACACCATGAAATGAGTTTATCCTACAATTATACTAGGTTTTCATAAGCAGTAAAATTTACTAGGTTCTATATGAAATTTTGAGGTCAAAGCACGAAAGTTTTGTAAAAGTTATACCTAACAAAAAAAGCTAACTGTATATCTGTTTATAATATATGCCGGGGAAGAATAAACATTACAAATCCACCTTAAATACCAGGTATTAGAGGGGAAGTACTGGTATCGTGTAATAAGTTAGATTATGAATAAGCGGAACAGGAAAGGCATAACTAAAAAAAGGAGAAAAACCATTAAAAGTTGTGAATGAACTAAAAGATAAGTATAATGATTTGTTTAAATACGATATATTAATACAATAAATTTGTATATATTTACCTTGATTTTTACTAGATATTTTATCAAACTACAGAAATAAATTTGTTAAATTTACTATAAAATAACCCGATTTTTCGGCACTGAAACAACCTGGAAATGATTGAGAAATAGTCTATAAGTATGTATAATAGTGATATGGGTAATTGGATTTCATCTGGTATAACCGCAGAAAGGAGAAAATGGCAAATCAAATCTGGTTTCAGAAATACCAAATAATCAGACCCCTGGGAAAAGGCGGCAGTGCGGAAGTTTTTTTAGCTGAGCATATTAAGCTGCATACCCTTAGGGCAATTAAAAGAATTAGTAAAAGTCATATACTTCATGGACAACTGCTTCATGAAGCCAATATATTAAAAAATCTTAAACACCCCTGTATACCGGTTATTTATGATGTAGAGGAGGACAACTCTTATTCCTATATTATAGAGCAGTATATAGAAGGGGAATCTTTATCTGAATTCCGTGAGTCAAAGGGACGGCTTTCGGAACGATCTGTTATAGAGATTGCAGCAGGGCTCTGTGATTTATTTTCTTATTTATATTCCTTAGATAATCCCATATTATACCTGGATTTAAAGCCGGATAATCTAATCATTTCAGATGGAGTTGTTAAATTAATTGACTTTGGAGCATCTGTACCCAAAAAAGAGGTCCACAAAAGAAGCTTTTCTCTTGGTACAAAAGGCTATGCCGCACCTGAGTTATATACTAAGACCGCTCCGGATGAGAGGACAGATATCTATGGTATCGGTGCTTTACTCTATTATATTGTAACAGGCTATCCCTATGAGCCTGAGTCGGGGCAAACCGCAAGAAAAAATCTGGAGCTACAATGCAGTAAAGCATTAGCAAGCTGTATTCAACGCTGTTTACGTGCCAATTCTTCTTTCCGTTTTCCTTCTGTTGCTGCTCTAAATAAAAAATTATCAGAACTAAAGCGAAGCAAAGTATCCAGTAGAGAAAATTCCAAAGAAACCCTACATATTGCAGTTGCAGGAACACAACAAAGGATTGGTACTACCCATTTAGCGTTTTTACTCACCTCTTACCTATGCGCCCACCATAAGAACGGGTTGTATATTGAAAAAAACAAATCAGGACAGCTTCACAGTCTATTTAGCAGATACCAGAATAATAAGACAATACACGGTGTACACCGATTATTCGGATGTAATCTTTTACCGGAAACCAACCTGGAGAATGCATATAGTAAAGAGTTATATCCGTTTACTGTTACAGATTTTGGCTGCCTTAACCAAGGAAATATTTCGGATTTTTTAGAGGCAGATCTTAAATTAATTGTTTCAGGGGGGAAAGAGTGGGAGCTTCAATATACAGAGGAAATATTAAAACAGATTGAACCGGAAGGGGATATTAGGTTTTTGTTTAACTATCTGAATGGAAAACAGTATGCTTTTGTAGCTGGTGCAATGGGTAAGTTTATAACGAGCCGGATTCCCTATGAGCCAGACCCCTTTAGAGGAAAAGGAAATGAGTATGTAATGGACTTTATTTCAAACCTGTTATATGGATAAGGCGACAGCCGATAGAAATGTGTAACATATTAATGGAGTCAGAAAGGAATGCCTGGTAGAGTGAAAAGACAGCCAATACTAATGAAGCGTATTAGAAAAGAATATAAACAGGGGAAGCTGACAATAGGAATAACAGGCACCCATCAGAATGTCGGAGTAACCCACTTAGGACTTATGCTGGCAACCTATTTAGGCGAATGGCTGGGACATAGAACTGCCTATGTTGAAGTTAGGGATAAACAACCAGCCTCCTTGGACATTATTAGTCTCAAATCATATTTTTATGGCGAAGAAGAGTCTATGAAAGAAGAGCCCTATACTGTCCACCGTGTAACCTTTTATCCTCAAAGAAATAGTAAAAACCTTGTAGACATTATGAATGACAGCTATCAGTGTCTGATTCTGGATTTTGGTTCGGACTGGAAGAATATCAATGAGTTCCTGCGATGTGATATAAAAATAGTAGTCAGTAGTCTGGCAGCATGGAAAAAACACAAGTTTATGAATTTCCTTACTGTCTCAGAAGAGCTAAAAACAAGTAATACCTGGATATATGCCATCCCTTTCGCAGCAGAAAAGCAGATAAAAGCTGCCGGAAGAGAATTTGGAAGAAGCATGTATGGTGTTCCCTATGAGCCGGATCCCTTTTTGCTTTCCCAGAATATGATTCATTTTTTTCGAAAATTCATCTAAAGTTTTATCATTCCAGCAAAAAAGAACTCCACTTAAACAATTCCAGATTAAGCCGGCTATACGTTACTTTATGATAACATATCACAAGACCTTCTTATCCTATTTGTAACTACTAACCTGTTTGTCAGAGCACCAGATTTTATAAGCCGGCAAATCATTGGAAACAAGGCAAAATAAAAGGCCTGAATATAGTATCCTCAATACTTCATAAGGAGTAAAGAAAATATTTATTGCTGATAGAAAAGGAGTGCCTAAGTCCCAAGGCACTCCTTGTTTTTTCAGAAACCGTAGTTTACTTACGGTATACAAAGGCATAGTATTATTTAAACAGGTGCTAGAAATTGGTGGAAAATTTATAAAAAAGTCGAATTTAATAATGACGTTAATACATTTCAATGCTATAATAAAAAGCATGATGAATGACAAATGGAATTTGAGTAGCTTTTCTATGGATTAGGGCACTCTTATGTAAGGATAATACAGGAGGATTTGTATGAGAAGACAGGCAAAGCAGGCAGTAATCGGTACTACCATTGCTTTACTAATTATATTAATAGCAGTTGGTGCGGCACTTATCAGTAAATTTACACCAAGTAAGAAGATTATGGAGCTTTCGGATTACTATCAGACTTCTGAAGGAGAAGCTTTGGTTATTATGCAGGATAGTATCTATGAGAAGAAAGCATTGATTGAGGATTCAACCATATATCTGGATTATGATACTGTTACTTCTATGTTTAATAAGAGGTTTTATTGGGATTCAAAAGAAAATATGTTAAGCTATACAACTCCTTCTGAAATTATCCGGGCAGAGCTTGGCGGTAATTCTTATCTCATTAATAAAAGCAAAAAAGAAACCAGCTATACCATTGTTAAGGTTAAAAATGGTACGGTATACATTGCCATAGAATTTGTTAAAGAATATTCCGACTTAGAATATGAACTGTACAAAGAGCCGAATCGTTTGGTGATTCAGTATGACTGGGGTGATTATCTGTTTACCACAGTTAAAAAAGCAACTCAGTTAAGATATGAAGACAGTATTAAGAGCGATATTTTAGCAGAATTAGTACCGGGTCAGGTTTTAACCTATGTAGATACCAGTGAAGTGGCAGAAAACAATTTTAGCAAAGTTATGACAGAAGACGGAGTCATTGGTTATGTCAGAAATAAGCATGTGGCAGAATCTTATTATGAAACTTTAAAAAGTGATTTTGCAGCACCGGAGTATACTCATATAACAAAAGATGAGAAGATAAATCTAGTGTGGCACCAAGTGACCAACAGGGATGCCAATAATAATTTATTAAATCTCTTGGAAAAAACCAAGGGTGTTAACGTAGTGTCTCCGACTTGGTTTAAGATTACTGATAATGAAGGGAATATAACTTCTTTGGCAGATACGAACTATGTAGACAGGGCTCATAATTACGGAGTCGAGGTGTGGGCATTAGTCGATGATTTTTCAGCTGAGGTAGACATGGGCGAGTTACTATCCTATACGTCCAAAAGAGAAAAGCTTATGAATGAAATAGTAGCTGAGGCTATCAAATATAATTTAGATGGAATTAATATAGATTTTGAGAACATACCATCAGCAGCAGGAGTATCCTATATCCAGTTTATAAGAGAACTATCTGTAAAGTGCCGCAGTAATGGAATAGTTCTTTCTATAGACAATTATGTACCTACCAGCTATACTGCATACTATGACAGGGAAGAGCAGGGAATTGTTGCGGATTATGTGATTATTATGGCATACGATGAGCATCATGGCGGTTCAGAAGTAAGTGGTCCGGTTTCTTCACTTTCTTTTGTGAAGGATGCGGTTAAGAATACCTTGGCTATGGTGCCAAAAGAAAGAATTATTATGGCTCTGCCGTTTTATACCAGACAATGGAAAGAAGTAACGGAGAAAGATGGAGCGGTTACTGTAACGTCAGAAGCATTCGGAATGTCCAGCGCAGAAAGAGTATTAAAGGACAATGGCGTAGAAGCAGCTTGGGATGAAAGCGCAGGTCTTTATTATGGAGAATATAAAAAGGATGATGCTTTATATAGAATTTGGCTGGAAGAAGAAGACTCTTTTGAAGAAAAGTTAAAGGCAGTAAGTCAGGCTGATGTAGCAGGTATTGCGGGCTGGAAGTTAGGGCTTGAAAAAGAAAATATCTGGAATATTATTGTGAAATATATAAATTAATTATGGGACTCATAGACAGGATGTTTTATTCATAGAATGTAAAAAATAATAAAACTGGTAGGCTATGAGCAGCAGATTACAGAAATTAAATAAAAACTATTTTCATATTTTATTTTTACTGATGGTGTGTCTGTCTGTATTAATATTGACAGACAACACTGTTATTGTTATGCAGCAAACTGGGGAATTTACCACAAAGAAGAAAGATATAACCATAGTAATCGATGCCGGACACGGTGGAAGAGACCCGGGAAAAGTAGGAATTAACGGAGCACAGGAGAAGGACGTTAATCTAAGTATTGCCTTAAAGCTTAAGACACTCTTGGAACAAAATGATATTAAGGTTATTATGACAAGGGTGGAAGATATAGGGCTCTACTCAGAGAGTGACTCCAATAAAAAGGTCGCGGATATGAGGAAACGTGTTGATATTATCAACGGCAGTAAGGCTGACCTTGCTATTAGCATTCATCAGAACAGCTTTACCCAGGAAAGTATACGTGGAGCTCAAGTCTTTTACTATACCAATTCTTTGGAAGGTAAAAGCTATGCTGAGATAATGCAGGCACAAATGAAAGAGACCTTACAAGATGGCAATAAACGGGTAGCCAAAAGCAATGACAGTTATTTTATGTTAAAAAAGGTGGAATGTCCTATTGTGATTATGGAATGCGGCTATTTATCCAACAGCAATGAGGCAGCTTTACTTGTAGATGAAGCCTATCAGGAACGTCTTGCCTGGGCAATTCATCTTGGTCTCATGAGGTACATAAATAATTCGGTTGCTTCTGCACATTAGGGTGTATCCGGTGCTGTTTAAATTTATATGGCATTTATGGGTAATTAGTGCTATAATGTGCATGAATAAAGAATAAATGGATAATATTCTGCATACCCAATTACCCTCAATACTCTAAGGAGCAGTTATGAATACAAAGCTTATAAAGATAGATGAAGTGAACATTCCCAGAGAGGAATTGGAAGAAGCCTCCCAAATACTTAAGGCGGGAGGTTTAGTTGCTTTTCCTACGGAAACCGTCTATGGTTTAGGGGCTGATGGCTTGAATGCAGATGCCTCCCGCAAGATATATGCGGCAAAGGGAAGACCCTCTGATAATCCTTTGATTCTTCATATCGCGGTATTGGAGGACTTAAAAGAGATAGCTGTAAATATACCAGAGAATGGTCTTAAGTTAGCAAAGGCTTTTTGGCCGGGTCCCCTGACCCTGATTTTTGAAAAAAGTGATAAAGTACCACTTAGTACCACAGGGGGACTGTCAACAGTGGCAGTCAGAATGCCCTCTCATAAAATAGCACAGGAATTAATTAGACAATCCGGTGTATACATTGCTGCACCAAGCGCCAATGTATCAGGCAGACCAAGCCCTACGACAGCAGAACATGTACTGGAGGATCTGGATGGCGTAATTGAAATGGTCATTGATGGAGGAAAAGTTGATATTGGACTTGAGTCGACCATCGTTGATGTAACTTCTGAAAAGCCGATAATATTAAGGCCCGGTTATATTACAGAAGACATGCTTTCCCAAGTGGTGGGAGAGGTAGAATATGACAAAGCAGTTCTGGCACGCAGCAGCCAGAACGATTTTATTCCAAAAGCACCAGGAATGAAATACAGGCATTATTCCCCTAAAGGCGATTTGGTAATTTATGAAGGGGATACAAAGCAGGTAATAAAGGCAATTAACCAGGCAGCAGGAGAAAAAATTTTACAAGGGTATAAGGTCGGTATTATTGCTACGGAGGAAACTCGCT
>Ga0160506_100119_pt1 | contig 19829 bp, 26 predicted proteins | sample DID2874_E49MG_FD_108204 | JGI IMG/M metagenome (GOLD analysis project Ga0160506, IMG submission 108204) | Enriched chicken feces microbial communities from UW Madison campus, WI, USA - DID2874_E49 MG | ecosystem: Host-associated > Birds > Digestive system > Large intestine > Fecal | place: USA... | reverse complement strand
GCTACCCTTTGCTGCTGTCCTCCCGATAAGGCAAGGGGATAGGTGTCCGCCTTACTTTCCAGCCCTACCTTGGAAAGAAGCTCCATAGCCTGTTCTCTGGCTTCCTTTTGGGGTACATTATTCAGCTTAACAGGTGCATACATAACATTTTCCAGAGCTGTTTTTAACGGAAACAGATTAAACCGCTGAAAAACCATGCCTACCTGTTTTCTGTAAGCAGTAACCTTCCTCCCCAGATGCAGGATATCCTCTCCCTGGTACAAAATATTACCTCCCGTTGGCTGTTCCAGCAGATTGACACAGCGCAGCAGGGTACTTTTACCAGAGCCGGAAGGACCGATAATTACTACAACCTCACCTTTACTCACCATCACATTTACATCCCGTAAAACCTCCAAATCCTCAAAGCATTTGGATAACTTCTTTATTTCCAGTAAAACCATGCAGCCACCTTCTTTCCTTATTACTTACCACAACACGCAAAAAAGCAATGGGCTTTTTTGTCAGCTCCATTGCTTTTTCTAATCTTTGCTATAAAATCACACGATATCATATTTATATTAATGCATTATGTAAATCTAACCCCCATGACATGCCACCAATCAGGGTGTTAAATTACTTTTAATTTCACACTACTCTCAACCCGTATTATCTTTATCTTTTCAAGCTCTGCCTAGGAAAGACTGAATCTTTTTTGTATTATCTCAGTCAGCACCTCGCAGGTACCCTCCACGCCAAGAAGACTGGAATCTAACATGACATGCTTGTAATCCTTATCCGACATAGAATACCCACAATAATGTCTGTGATAGGAATCCCTTGCCTTATCCACCGAAGCAATCATTTTCTTTGCTTCATCCAGCCTCATATCAAGCCTTTCCACACAGTTGGCAAGCCTTGCCTCATAGGGGGCATAGATAAATATGTTAATAATATTCTTATAATCCTTTAGGATGTGGTCGGCACACCGTCCTACAATGATGCAGGATTCTTTCTCCGCTAAATTAAGGATTATCTTTCTTTGTGCTGAAAAGATGGAATCCTGAATAACCGTTGTTCCCATTCCCAACGGATAATTCATGTTAAAAAACGCTGACTTGGCACTTTCCTCCACATCACTAATAGTGGACACAGGAAGCTCTAAATTCTTGGAGGTCATCTCAACAATATCTCTGTCATAGTATTCAATACCAAGCTTTTCACTTACTAGCCTTGCAATCGGTCTTCCCATACTTCCAAATTGCCTTGCAATGGTTACTACAAATTTTTTCTTCATATGAAACACCTCTTTCTTGTCTAAGGTCTTCTTATCTTTTACTTATTATAGCTATAAAAGAGAGGTGCTACAATAGTTGTTTATTCCAATCATTTATATGGATATTGTACTTTGAGTACAAAGGATTAGTCTAAAAAGAAAGAATCAAATACTGGTAATGTTAAGAAATCTATTATATAATTAGCAGATAATTAGCAAAGCTTTTTCAATATCCTAATTTGTATGTGTACTAGTGCATACTACATATGCACTAGCAACCTGAGTATGCACTAAGGTACACAGATGGGAGTTACTATGAATTCTATACGAAAACTACTTATCGGTATAGGTTGGTTACTTATTGCAATCTTTTGTTTTTTATTGTCAAGACTGGGGGAAATTGTAGTATTAGCTTCACCCAGCTTTATAGCATTTTTTATTGGAATCATTTTTCTATTAGCCGGAATGGTTACCAAGGATTAAATCCATGTCTTCGAATGTGATGAAAGTAGGGAGAATCCCCAAAAACAGGTTCCGATGCAGTGGCAAGTCACCTTTATTTTGGTGATTCCCCTATTTTCTGCCTTCGTTTCGCAATTGTCTAGTAATATATAAAAAGAAAGGCGTACCATAATCCATCCCTGATAAACCAGCAGTTATATAAATAGTTTTTTTCGCTCTGGTAAGATAGAACATGGGATGCTGATACTGCGGTGTGAATGGGTGAAGCTATGAGAACTCAGGTTACAGACTTATATGAACAGGGAAAAGATAAATACAGCCTGACACTTCTAGGCGGACATGGAGGACTGACGAATTCTGTCTCCTGGGTGTATCTTGCCGAGGATATACACAATATGTCTTTTCTAAAGGGCGGAGAACTGGTCATTACCACTGGTTTGTTTACCCAGGGGGGAGTTACCCTCTATGAATTTATCCGTTCCCTCGTTACTTATAATTGCAGCGGTATCGTGATTAATATAGGAAACTACCTTGACCTGCCACACTTAACTCCGGAAATTATTGAATTTTGTACCACTCATAAATTTCCTGTTTTCACAATGCCCTGGAAAGTTCATCTGGTGGATATCATGCAAGATTATTGCAGAGTTCTGCTACAAAACACCCAAAGTACAGAACATCTAAGCGCCGCCTTTCAAGGTGCCATCTACCAGTCCCCTGTCCATGAAACTATTCTCATGACCCTGAATCAATATGGATTTCCAACTACGGCAGAGTACCGGATTATCGCAATCCAGAACCTACAATCAATCACCAGAATTACCTTCTCTTTAAACCGTTGTAAATTAAAGTACCACCTGTTTGAGCATGAACATCAGCATATACTTATATACCTGTCCACACAATCCATTCTTAGCGAAACATTAGAGATACTCTTGTTCTGCGACAGCATTATACTGGGTATCAGCAGTACAATAGAATCTCTGACGGAAATCGGTCTTTGCTACAAGCGTGCCAGATTCTCACTGGCAGCAGCCGTATTCTGGAATACTTCCTGTGTACATTTTGAAGATATGGGGCTCTTCCAGGTTCTCTTTACTTCTCAAGACCCTAAGATGCTTACCTCCATTTACGAAAGAAGTCTTGGAAAACTGGAACAATTTGATACCGCTCACGATTCTGATTACCTGGAAACCCTTCGGATTTATCTGCTGGAAGACTGTAATCTGTTAGAAACTGCCTCAAGAATGCATACCCACCGTAATACGGTTATTTACCGGTTAAAGAAAATCAAGGAGCTGCTGGGAACGGAATTAGATAATTCGAAGACTAAATTTGATTTGTTGATGGCTTATTATATTAGAGAGTATTTTTCAATTGATTTATATAGATTAAAGTAATACTACCATGATTTTAAAGGAAGCTGGTACAGGATTTAACCTACGCCAGCTTTCCTTTCTTTCGTTTCATATAATCCTGTCTTCTCAATATTTTCTTATTCGGCAAAGCTTTGTCGTCTTCCAAGAGTAAATCAAACCCTGCCTCATTTATTACTTTTGTCAATCCATTGCCATTGACTTCCTGATAAATCTCTTCAAGACAATTAAAGCTTTTATGATACGGTGACTAAAGGTGACTCTGCTGAACTATAGTTTTCGATACCACGATAGTGTTTTTATCACTGCTTTATAAGCATGGGAGTCTAGTCCAAGTACTCTCTTAGAATTCGTGATATAAATATTATTATGTAGACTTACACTTCTAATGATGTTTATGTTTGGATAAACAAATTATAAGAAAGTATTTACAAATCTATGCCATACATCGTAAAATATAATTAAAAATACAGAGAGGATGACTAAATAAAATATGATTTATATTATATTTTCTATTTTATTCTTTGCACTATTAATAGTATTACAAATATATCTTTGCAAAAAAAGAAATAATATATTAGGTTTAATTATACCATTAATACTTACAATTTTATTTGGGCTAACGAAATTGCAAACAGCAATTATTGCTTTAATACCAATAATTGTTCTATATTTATCTTTCACTCCCACATTTTTGAAAATTATTTTCATACATTTGATACCTGTTGTCTGTGATAAACTAGAACATAATTAAAATCTATTATCTTTTTTGTCTGTGTGTATATTTTATACTTACACAGATTATTCTAACATAAACCACTTATCTTTACAATTAGAATATAAATATATTTACACAGACAAAACAAAAGAGGTGTTCTTGTTGAAAAACGACAATATTAAAAATAGTATTAACTACGAAAAATTAGGATTGCGCATAAAAGAAGCACGCTTAAATAAAAATTTAACACAAGAAAATATAGCAGATTATGTAGGATGTAACGTTTCCCATATTTCTAATATTGAGAATAACCATACTAAAGTCTCTCTGAATGCTTTATTAGCAATTGCTAATGCTCTAAATACAAGTATAGACTCTCTTTTATCCGAGCAATATGATAATTCTTCTTTAGCACTTGATAATGCTATAATAAAAGCATTAAAAGACTTAGATTATGAAAAGAAACTAAGCGTTTTAAAAATTATTTCAATTATTTAGTTTTAAAGCAAACCTTATTGATTACAGTTCTATAAGGTTTGCTGCCTATTTGTTTAGCATTTAATATACTTTTACCTCAATTTTTGTTTATATGAGTATTATTAACTTATACAGATTATTCCGTATCTCAATTAGTATATTTAGAATCAGTATATATACATATTTATATAGACAAATATGAGAGGGGATTAATTTTGGATAACTCAATAGATAAAAATAATATCAACTATAAAAAATTAGGTCTTCGAATAAAAGAAGTCCGTCTAAGTAAAAATTTAACTCAAGAAAGTATTGCTGATTATGTGGGATGTAATGTTTCACATATATCTAATATTGAGAACAATCATACAAAAGTTTCTTTGAATGTTTTAATTGGTATAGCAAATGCTCTTAATACCAGTATTGATTATCTCTTATCCGAGCAATATGATAATTCTTCTTTAGCACTTGATAATGAAATCTTCAGAGCTTTAAAAGGCTGTGATGATGAAAAGAAGCTAAAAATTTTAAAGATAATTTCTATAATTTAGTTAAAGATACTATTAAAAATTCTTAGTGATACTAAATTTCTTATATTCAAAACCACTTTCCTAAAATATTTCATCCACTAGAACCTTGTAGCTCTAGACGATGTACCATGGAATAAAATTCAAAGATGCAAACTTGATATTATCTATATAATGGGCGGAGGAAGATATGGATAACTATATTGAAAAAATACAAAAGTATATTAACAATGGACATGCTGATGGCTTGGAAAATCGCATTGAAAGACTTCGAAAGTATATTGATGAAATTTTATTAAATATGAATGATACTCAAGAAAGAAAGTGTGGGTATGTCCATCTTTATGGAGTTTCGCAAACATGTGCTTTTATAGCACTCAAAAGAAATCAAGATGTTGAATTGGCGACCATGATTGGTATGCTACATGACTTACATTCTTTCAAAGCTATGAATACTGAAAATCATGCTGCGCACGGTGCCGTTTTGGTACGTCAGATTCTTCAAGAGTTGTCATTGGCAACTGAGAATGAAATGGATTTAATATGTTCAGCTATTCGCAACCACAGTTCAAAAGCAACTACTCATTCTGCATTTGATGAATTATTAAAAGATGCGGATGTTTTGCAAATTATTTATATAATCCGCTTTTTCCTGTGATGGAACATGAAAAATGTAGGTTGCAGAATTTACTAACTGAATTTGGTATTAAGGGAAGATTATAAGAAAAACATACTTCTTCTATAATATGGATATTTTTTATAACATATCATAATGGGTTAAAATGCACTTTGATATGTTTAGCAACCTTTATAAAATAAGGACTTAGAAATTAAGAAGTTATCTTAGATAAAAAACTATATGACGTCAAACAGTAAAAATCACCCAGATTATTGGTAATTCATTGACTGCCCTGGAAAATAATGCTATGATAAAACAAAAAAGAGATTTTAATATGACTAAAGTATTAAAAAGGAAACAAACTATGATGGTACAAGATTACCACAATTTTACATACAATTCACAGGATGTAATTGTTGCAGATTAATTTACATTTAGTTTTATATACCTAATATAAGGAGCAAACTTACATACTATTTAATTGTATGATTGTTCCGATATTTAAAATAATCATAAGATGAATTAACTTGAAGAAATAAAAGAGGTGAATACTAATTGAAGAAGATAAAAGATATGCTACTGGGCATCTCCATTTTATTGTTAGTTATAATTATCCATTTATTTATAACTAATGGTTTGCTAACTGATTTTTTAGCAGTGATTGGTATAGTAATTATTTTAACCGCTTATTTTGCTAAGGATGAGTAGAAAAGCATAAACAGCAGAAAAGTATTTTTGACTGCACTATTTTTCAACAGAGGGAATTATATTTTAAGTACCTCAGCATTGAAATTTAGTGCAGTTTTTTTCAGTAAAAACGGACAAATCAAAACCAATTTATATTTCAACAGTTCCCCCTCCCTATGGGATGATATAGTTGTGTCTAACTCAAAACTTTGCCCCAATATGTACTTACTTTCTAATAAAACACAGGATTATGTTCTGCTTTGGAACAAGTAAATCACTGATAATCTCCACTATATTTTCATATTTGTTTATGGTATTATTTAATAAATTTGAATCTACGGAGGGGATAAAATAGATGCGTAGTTTAATTTATATATGGTAGTCAATATGGAACAACAAAGCAAAACATTTGGCTGAAGAGAAGAAAACAGCAGAAGTAAGGGCAATGATAGAGACCTTTAACCCAAAAGTTGATTTTATAGATTACAATTCTTTAAATCAAATTGTGGAAGTTATCAATTAACCGAGTTTCAATTTTTTACAATAACAAGTTTATCACTCTGTCAGTGAGTTGAGTGGTTTGTATTTACTGTACAAAATAAATTGAAGATTATTTATATTAGTGGAGGTCAGTCATGAGTATTACTTATAATGATACAAAAAAAGATTTACCTGTTGAGCAGTTATATCATTTATTTTTTTCAGCAGGTTGGGCAGGGTCAGAAATTACTTCTGACCCCCATATGTTAAAAAATTTTAATATCCCTTTTATTAACTCAACTCTAGTGATTTCCGCATGGGAAAATGAACGCTTAATTGGAACTGTAAGAGTGTTAAGCGATAAGATTATCAGGTCAGTTATTTATGATTTAGTAATTGATCCTGTATATCAAAACAAGGGAATCGGAAAAGAATTAGTAAAAAGGTGTATTGAATTTTTCCCAAACTCCGAGTGGTTAGTTCAAACAGAAAAACATATACTAGGTTATTATGAAAAAATCGGATTCAAAATTTATAATGATGTAGTTTTAACCATACCATCCATATATCAACAAACCGAATAAGCATAATAAGAACATCAACGACTGCCAATTCAAATTAACAGGTGGTCGAGATTAAGATGAAAGAATTATGAAATTGTCTTTTTGATAAAGCAGAATTTGATAAGGAACCATAAAATATGAAATTGATTGTAGTCAACGAATTAAATACTGTCCTAATAAAGCAACTATTTGAAGTTTGGGATAAATCGGTTAGAGAAACACATTTATTTTTATCTGACTCAGAGATTAAAAACATATCCAAGTATATTCCAAAGGCTTTGAATTCAATAGCGCATTTAATTGTTACAGTTAATGATGAAAATATGCCTGTTGCTTTTATGGGAATTGAAGAAAGAAAATTGGAAATGCTTTTTATTTCCCCCCAATATAGAGGAAAAGGATTAGGAAAACAGCTGCTACATTATGGTATAGAGAACTATTCCATAAACGAATTAGGAGTGAATGAACAGAATCCGCAAGCTAAAGGTTTCTATGAGCACATGGGATTTCAGGTTTATAAAAGAACTGACACAGATGAGCAAGGAAATCCTTATCCGATTTTGTATATGAGATTAGTTTAACAAATGCCAGTTTGCAGGACTGAAAGTTGAAAATTAAGATAGAAGGTAGAAATGATGAAGTTACTTTTTTTGTGTAGTCAAAATAAACGACGTAGTTTGACAGCCGAAAATATATTCGATGGATATAATGGGCACGAAGCACGGTCAGCAGGAACAGAATCAAATGCCCGGATTAAAGTTACGGGTGGGCTTCTTGGATGGGCTGAAATCATATTTTGTATGGAAAAAAAGCATTTTAGAAGAATAACCGAAAAATATTCCGATATAATTGCAGATAAAAAGGTAGTTTGCCTTTATATCAACGATGATTATGATTTTATGGACAGCGAATTGGTTGAACTACTCATGAGTTCCGTTTGTGACTATATTTGATTCCAGTGTTTATGGTACTATATAATAAATCAAAATTTACATGAGGGCAAGTTATAATTTATTAGAAATCTATCAACTCATTATAGATTAATACGAAGTAAGGAGGAATTAGTATGAGCGAAGTAATTAACAATGAAAGAAATTATAGGCGGAACTTACTCCTCAAAATTAATATACTACGAGGTTAAAATAATGGAATTAGTAAACGCAACTAAAATGGAAAAACATTTATAAGTCTTTTTAATATATATGCACATGAACTATCAAAGTATAATCCATGGTTGGGAACGCAAATTGATATAGAGGGCAATTACTTATCAGAAGATGTGAAAGAAATGCTTACTGACAAATACAATGAGATATACTGTATAATAGAGGATAATAGACCAATTGGTTTTGTAGTATTTTCTTACTTTGATAATTCTGGAGTCAATGAGTGTTATATATCTGAGATTTTTTTACTTGAAACAAGCAGGAAGAAGGGCATAAGCGAAAAAATCTGTACAGATTTTTGGAAAACTCATAATGGCATCTGCAAGTTACATATATTAAAAGAAAATCAATTAGCAATAACATATTGGGAAAAACTAATACTTAAATCTGGCTATGACTATGAAAAGAAAGACCATGGCGAACAGATGTGGTCATATGAATTTATGCTATCGTACTTCTTACACACAGATTCTTTCTTGTTTAGAATTAGCATATAAAAATAAAATTAGTTTTTCCGGAAAGACAAAATGCAATAGTACAGTACAACGTATAGGAGGTTTGAACCATGCTTGAAAAAATACCAACTAATGAAGAACTGATAGCATTAATCGGCAGACCATTGTTTGATGTTTGGGCTCAATTATGCGATTTAATTGAATCAAAATATGACTTTGAACGAATTTGGAACAGTGGCGGGAAAAAGTGGGTGTATGAGTATAAATATCGCAGAGGTGGTAAATCTCTATGTGCTCTATATGCTAAAGAAAATGTATTTGGTTTTATGCTTATATTTGGCAAAGATGAAAGAGCAAAATTTGATAAAAATAGGAATAACTATTCATTAAAAGTACAAAAAATTTATGATGAATCTACAACATACCATGATGGGAAATGGATGATGTTTGAATTAACCGATACCTCACTATTCACGGACATGGAAAAATTATTAATGATTAAACGAAAGCCTAACAAAAAATAGCTTATAAAATTTATCATTATCATAATCTAACATTTCAATAATTTTATACAAGAAAGGATAGAATCAAATTTTGTTTTAACCTGAGGGCACCTAAATGCGTAGTTTAATTATATATGGTAGTCAATATGGAACAGCAAAGTGTTATGCTGAAAAACTGTCAGAAATGAAAGCCATACCCATGATTAATTATGAAGATATTAAGAATCTAACTAATTATGAGACAATTATACATTTTGGTGGTTTATATACTGGTGGTGTAAGAGGATTAAAAAATGCGATTAAAGTATTACCGAAAAATGCAAACATTATTTTTGCCACTGTTGGCTTGGTAGATATAACCGATATAGAAAATACGGATACTGTAAAGAAATCTATTAGTAAACAAGTACCAAAAGAAAATTTGCGGAGGTGTTTACTTTGAATGTTGTAACTCATTACGATAAACTTATAGATGATGATAATGACCCGTTTCGTGACCCACCACCTTTACGAAAGTATATGGACAAGTGGGATGGTCAAGTATTCATAGATTCAATGCGTCTCACTCGAACAAAAAAAGTACTTGAAATTGGCATAGGAACAGGCAGAATAGCAGCAAAAGTAGCACCTTTATGTTTAAAGGTACTAGGAATAGACATATCACCTAAAACAATAAAAAGAGCAAAAGAAAACCTTTCAGATTTTAACAATATAGAGTTTATTTGTGCAAACTTTTCAGATTATATTTTTGATGAAACATTTGATGTAATATATTCCTCGCTGACAATGATGCATTTTGAGAATAAACATCAAACCATCTTTAAGGTTAATGAACTGCTAAATAAAAATGGTATTTTCTGTTTATCTATTGATAAAAATTCAAGTGATTATATTGATATGAGCGACTACAAATTAAAGATATATCCAGACAACCTTGATGATATGACGAAATATATCACTCTAACGGGCATGGATATCATCAATCAATTTGAAACAGATTTTGCATATGTGTTTATTTGCTTAAAATAGAAAAATTTGAATTAGTTTGAGAGGAAAATTTTGATGAATAACGGTAAAATTATTGAAAATAACAAATCCTATTGGAATGCAAATGCTGATTTTTGGTTTGGAACAACCTCCCTTCCAGAATATGGAGTGAAGTTTGTGACAGAAGATGATTTGCATTTGTTTGGAGACGTCTCGGGTAAGAAGATGTTGGAAATATGTTGTGGTAGTGGCCACTCATTAAAATATCATGCAGATAGAAACGCAGGTGAACTTTGGGGTATCGATTTATCTCAAAAACAGCTCAATAATGCCGAAAAGTTTTTATCTGAAAATGGATATACAGCAAAACTTATATGTTCCCCTATGGAAGCAGAGCTTGATGTCCCTAATAACTATTTTGATTATGTATATTCAATTTATGGTATAGGTTGGACAACTGATTTACAGGGTACTTTTAATAAGATAGCTTCCTACTTAAGGAAAGATGGGATTTTTATTTTCAGTTGGCATCATACATTGAATTATTGCGTAGCTTGGTCTTATGATGAACGCAAAGATATTATTGAAAGTGACAAATTAGTTTTCAGTAAAAGCTATTTTGATGAATCGTATTTTACAATGCCTGTTGATGATAGTGAAATAATTTTATGTAATCGTAAAATATCAACGTATGTTAATGCTTTGGCTAAGGCTGGATTTGTTATTGAACAGATGATAGAGCAAAACGATAGTGCAACAATGGAATCAATGGAAGATATGAGTGATAAGACAAGGAAAGCAAAAATGGTACCAATTTCGGTATGCTTTAAGGCAAGAAAGCTGTAATACCTAATTGAAATGTATAAATGTAATGAGTTTTCGGAATATGCTCCCTAATATATAAGAATCTTCATTGATAACGGTGCTTGTGAGCTAATTATAAAAGCGGAGTCAGGTGCGGTTTTTTACGGATGGTTAGATGCAGGCGCAATCGGAAGTGCGGAATCAGAAGTATTGTTTGATTTTAAGGAGTGGGTCGAAAAAGGATGTCCTATGGATGATAAAGAATTATAAGCATAATAGAAATACTATATAGAGAACTTAGTGAGGTGAATAAGATATGCAGGAACAAGTTATTTTGCTAAATGGTCCTTCAAGTAGTGGAAAATCTACGTTAGCAAAAGCATTGCAGCAATTAATCGAAGAAAAAAGAGATGAAAGATATGAGATTATTTCTATTGATGATTTTCTTAAAATGACAACAGAAGATGTAATATACGAAGAGGATGTATTTGACATATCCCTAAAGCTATGTGACAAAGTATTAGAAGTACTTAATTCACATAAAGGTGTTATTATTGACCATGTGATTACTAGCGAGCGTATTTTTAATCAATTGAAAGAAAATTTGAGTTCATATCACATTCACATGATACATGTGTCGTGTCCGTTAAATATATTAAAAAAAAGAGAAGTCGAACGCAATAATAGGCGTTTAGGTTCTGCTGAAGCTTCTTATGATTATTTGTTTCCAAAAGAAGGTTATGACTTAAGCGTAGATACATATACTTTGACAGCGGAGAAATGTTCGTTTAAAATTCTTGAGATATTGTCATAGTTCAACAAATTCAGATTTGTAGAGTGATTTTTAATAGCGGATTATTTATATAATGGGAAATTGATGTAGTGCATCAGTTTCCCATCACTTATTTTATTTTGTTGAATGATACAGTATTTAGAGTCTTAAAACGTCTTGAAGTAATGAAATGTATTGACATAATTATACTTATGCAATATAATAAACACTGTTCAATATATAAACAGTGTTTAAAGAAAGGCGTTTACCATGAGTATTACAGAACGAAAAGAGCGGGAAAAGGCAGAAATGCGTGAAACTATCCTAAACGCTGCACGTGAAATCGTAAGTAGCAGAGGTGTAGATGGAATATCCATACGCAAAATTGCCGGAATGATTGAGTATTCGCCTGCCATCATCTATCACTATTTTAAAAACAAAGAGGAAATCGTTGAAATACTAATTGAAGAAAACTATCGAAAAATACTCGCAGCTTTGTCTTCTTTTAATACCTCTGATAAAACACCAGAGGAAAAACTGAGGGAAAGCAGTAAAAGCTTTATTATGCTGGCTGTGCAAATGGGGGATGCCTATAAAAGCATCATGCTAAATGATTCGGAGACAGTTCTTACACATACTTCCGTACTGCAACGGGGAGCAGCTTATGAACGTCCGGCGATTGCCATGTTATGCAAAGCCTTGCAGGAACTGCCAGGCTTCAACGAAAAGGCGGATACTCAGGTAGAACTCACAGCGCAAATCATTTGGTCGCTCGCTTTTGGACTTTCGTTGCGACTCATTGTCGAGCAAGTAGATGATGTTCAGCGACAACGATTAATTGAGCATACGGCAGAGTTTGTTTTATCTGCACTAAAAAATGTAGCTGAAACGAATATGGAGGAAATAGAATGAAGTATCAAAAAAGTGTTAGCATACTTATCATTTTCATTGCCATGCTGTCCCTACTGGCAGGAATCATTGGAATTCTGTCAATGGGAGGTTCGGGAACGCGAACTTTTTTGTCACTTAACGGTGATACTGTCCAGCTATATGGTAAGGGTATCTATATAAATGACTCGGTTGCAGCAGCAGCTCAAGCAATTGCACAGGACTGGGTCACAGTGCTTCTAGGTATACCACTCCTTATTTTGTCCTGCATTTTTTCAAGAAAGAAATCACTAAGAGCAAGAATTTTACTTGCGGGGACACTTGCGTATTTTCTCTATACCTACATGTCTTATTCCTTCCTTTGCGTGTATAATCCATTGTTTCTTGTCTATGTGGCACTGATGTCCATGAGCTTTTTCGCCCTTGTTCTAGTCCTATTATCCTTTGATTTGCAAGTGATAAAAAAGGCATACAGCAATAACCTGCCTGTTAAAACAATTGGCATTCTAATAATTTTCTTTGCCTGTGCTATCGCACTCATGTGGCTGGGTCGAATTGTTCCGCCATTGATTAATGGCGAAATCCCATCCGGACTAGATCATTACACGACGCTTGTAATTCAAGTACTGGATTTTGGTTTTGTCATCCCGATTTCAATTTTGTCGGCCATTCTTTTCATGTGCAGAAAGCCTGTTGGCTTGCTACTTTCTTCTATTATGTGTATGAAAGGTGCAACTATGCTGACTTCTCTTACGATGATGATAATAAATCAGGCACTTGCGGGCGTGAAAATGTCGATTGCTGAAATTTTGGTTTTCCCTGTTGCAAACCTTCTGGTTTTGTTCGGCGTATTTGTGTTTATGAAAAAAATCAAAGAACCTGAGACAGTAGATTTTTAAGCAACGAGAGAAAGGAAATATAACATGAAAAGTATCATTATATATGCCACCCGATATGGCAGTGCCGGCGAAATAGCAAGACGCATACAAAAAGAGCTTGAGGACGATTGTACACTTGTAAATATCATGACTGATAATGTACCGCCTCTTGACACGTTTGATATCGTTATCCTTGGCGGATCAATTTACATAGGCAAAGTTCAAAAACCTTTGTCATCGTTTGCTACAGCCAATTTAAAGCAACTGCTTTCAAAAAAAGTTGGTCTGTATGTGTGTGCTGGTGCGCAAAAGCAAGAAGAACGCGACAAGGAGCTATTAGATGCCTTTCCACCGGAATTATTTAATTATGCCATTTCAAAAGCTGTACTCGGCTATGCTTTTGCGTTTGAAAAGATGCGTTTTTTTGACAAACTGATTATGAAAAAAATTAAAGGCGATGCCGTGAGTATCGCCGATTATTCCAATGAACGTATTTCGCGGTTTGTCAAAATAATCACATCGTAATGAAAATAATTTGTAAGGATGGAGATATACAACATGAAAAAAAACCGGGTTTCAAATCTGCATATCATCACTGGACTAATTGTTGTTCTGAGTCTTGTCACGACTTTAATCGGTCTTTTTTACAAAACAGGTGGGAATGACTACACTGTCACAAACCAGTATGGCCACAAAGTGAGAATTTGCGGGGATGGGCTTTATACGCATGATTCGTATTTTATGGCACCAATATTCCGTGGAACTGACTTTACGATTCTTTGTGTTGCTGTTCCGCTTTTAATTCTCTCAATTGTTTTGGATATGAAAAAGCGGACACTAAAAAGCAGGTTATTTCTGGCTTCAGTCATTTCTATATTTACCTATTACTCAGCCAGTATTGTATTTGGAGTCACTTATAATTTTCTACAGTTGGTCTATATTGCGTTATTTTCCCTAAGCTTTTTCGGCTTGATTTTAGCTATAACGAGCATTGATTCTTCACTACTTGTCAAAAGAACTGTAGGTACATTACCCATAAAAGGAATCTACATTTTTCTTATTTTAACGGGTGTGGCTTTAATAGTGGCATGGCTTCCTGACATCATTACTTCGCTCATCCATCAGCAGCCTTTACAGCTTATTGAAGTTTATACTACACAGATTACCTATGTGCTTGATATGGGTGTGATAGGTCCAACCACACTAATCTGTATGTGCATGCTGAAAAAGCAAAGTGGTGTTGGATATATTCTGCTTGGGGTGTTGTTAACCATGTGTGTGTTAATTGGCATTATGCTCCCGATTCAGACCATGTTTCAAGTTAACGCTGGGATAGAGTTCTCAACTGTTACAATCGCGACCAAGGTCGGCAGCTTTGTTTTACTCGCATTGTTTGCACTCTATTTTGATATTAGGTTTTTTAAAAGCATACAGATTTAGATTAAGATCACTTCCAGGTGATAATTATGGACATTGCAATAACTGGTCAATTAATTGCGTCGATTCGTAAACACAAGAATATGACGCAGCAGAACCACCAATATAATAAAGCATATACCAAAAAATGCTTAATTAGCCTCAATAATAAATTAAAATCTTATACGAATAAGAACAACTTTAATATACAGAGTTACCGCAATTTATGTCAAAAGGCATAATCAATAATTTCTGTACGTCTTTTCCATATGCTTTAAAAAACCAATCGATTGCTTTTCCATAATTCTCTTTATTATCAAATTCCCAATAAGAAAAGTACTTTACACATCTCACGATTTTGGTCAATTCTCTTGGTGGGTTGCCAATCTCATCTAATGTGAAGAACCGTTTCACATATTTTATATCAAGGCATCCGTCCTGCTGTTTTTGTTCCTCTGCTATAATTGCTATAATTTTTTCGAATTCTTCTAATTTGTCCGGCTTGACCTGGAATAGTTTTACTTCTGAAAAAGAATTTTTCATTAATATTTACCTCCGTATAATTAAGGATACTTCCTTGGTTATATACATTATACAACAAGTTTCCAGTTCTGAGAATATTATTCACATTAATAAAGCGTGAATAATATTCTCTGTAACCCATTGGTTATCTTATGTATTTCATTATATTTTTCATTATTGCTCATAGATACCTTCTGACGTAAATCTTCCTTCACCTTTTAAAGTTGCATTAAAAAATTCTACAATAAGCCTGTTTTCGAGTTGAATACTCTCTTTTGCATCAACCTCATCTGCTCCTCCATTTAGCAAATAGGTAAGAAACGGAGAAAATAAAGATAAATCGGTAAGTGTCAGGTGTTTTGTTCCCTTTAGATACACATCATAGCTTTCTTTACAGATTTGCTCCGATATTTTATTTCCTGCATAGGTGCCGGTATCAGTGCCATCCTTTAATTGTACCCATACCTGATCGGAGTATATGTTAAGAATTGGTGTGTTATACTCTTCTCCCGTTGCAATGTAGTCATCTAAATTAGAATCATAAGTAATCTCACTAAAATATGGTCCATCAATATTAATAACAGCACCCACATCCTCACGTTCTCTTCCGATTTGCACGCTTGCAGCTGCACCCATGGAATGACCGAATAATCCTATTTTGCTACTATCTATACTTTGATACAGCTTTATTGTATCATCATTCTGAGGTTGTGAGTTATTCTGCGTATTAAATTGTTCTACATTTCTCAGGATGGTGTCAATTGTCAGATTAATATCCTCGGTACGTAGTTTCATCCACTTCTTTATTAGTTCATATCTCTCCGCTTTGCTGTAGTAACCTTGCTTATTTGTATTCATAATTTCCATCAAGTATGACTTGTCAACATATACTTGCTGCCCATCTGCTGATTCTGTATAGAAGGAATGCCCCGGATGATCTATGGAGCAAACAACATATCCCTGGCTGGCCAACTCTTCGAAAGCAGAAACATTGCTATCTTTTATTCCATATGCCCCATGAGAAAATACCAACAGAGGGTAGGGTTTCGTTGCCTCTTTCGGATACCAGAATCCAACATTCACTTGTCTTTTACCACCTGTAAAATAATCAGTAATCGTATCACTGGTAAAAGTAGCTTGAGCAGTTGCGACTTGGTAGTTTCCGGTGGGTATTGGCGCCTTGTACTGTGGGAACAAAAAAGCCGGAAAAAGTACAACGGTAAGTAAAATTATGCTTATAATTGCTTTTGATACAACTTTTTTTCTGCTAAATTGCTGTATTTTTCTTTTGGCTGAAAAAAGAGTAAAACCTGCCTTTATTGCAAGGATTAACAAAAAGACTCCAAGAACATACCAACTCATACTCCACTCGATTACCTTAAGCATACAAAGTATTAAAAATATTACAAAGGTTATCAAGTGTACAAAGCTTCTCAACCTGGTGTGCATGGCTTTCGAATTGAGACTATAAATCATAAATGCGAGCTCTGGTATCAGTAATACAATAAATATTATACTTGTCATAACTACTCCTATTCTGAATCGGCTATTTATGCATAAATTATCATACAGGAGATAGAAAGTAAATATAGGAATAGCTATGTTGTGTCCTCGTGGTGATAAGCTGTATAAAAAAAGTGATAAGCTGTAAGCCTACCACAGAGGTATTCCAATTTATTCTTTTCTTTCTGCTCTCATATTTGCAAGCTGCTTATTGATGTCCTTTGCTGTTTTATGGTCAATTAACCAGGTAATTAGTATAACCAGAAGGTAAAATAATAAAACCTCCAGGGCTAATATTATGCTCTGTCTAACTCCTGATACCTGTCCTAAAATATTTCCAAATGTAACGATTACTGTCTCCAAGAGAAGAAAGTGAATTACATCTCGAATAAATCTACTTCTTGGGGACAATTCCTTTTTTGAATAATAGACAAGCGTTGGCAGGTCACCGGCAAGTGCAAATAATGCAACTAATATAATTTCTCTAAAGGTAAAGGAATGTGATTGATTGAGCAGTGCTGTAACTAAAAGTATAACGGTAAATATGATAAAATAATTCCGCAGTATGTCACGAAATAGATTTGTATTTTTCATTTAATCACCCTCCTAACCCAATCTTAGTTTTTAATTGCGGCACATATTGCCTTGATATAATTACCTTCTCATTATTATCTAAAATTGCTTCGAATCTGCCACTAATCGAAGGGCGAACCAGTGTAATCTTCTCAATATTCAAAATGACAGATTTGGAACAACGAAAGAAACGACGGTTCTCATATAACTGCTCAAGCTCATATAATTTCTGTTTGGATTCATAGACTTTGTTTTGACAATAGATAAAAACTTTGTTCTCTACTGCTTCAAAGTAATATACATCGCTAAATAGAATACGATGTATTTCGTTATGGATATATCCAATAAGCTCCTTATAATGATTCTGAAAGCTATTGGCATAGCTTACGATTTCATCCGTTACTTCATGGCATCGGATGAGTATTTCCTCCTCCTGCCCTTTTCCTATTGTTTCTATTGTGATTTTCATTTAATAATACCTTCTTGTTATTTTAAGTAGCAGAGATATCCTTAGAGTATTCATAGGCTACCAGGTGCAATAGTATCATATGGTGAGATTTTAATTACTATGGTTATATTAATATCACTTAGTACATCATGATAACACTGCTTTACAATATTTTCAACAAGCATTTGTATACTCTCTACATTATCAAATTAATTACTATATCTCTGATTTTGTGGAACATATTTCTGGTAGAGAAAATGACCCAAAAAAACCGTATCGTTGTTGTAGTAAAAATTTTTAATTCACTAGAGTACATGATATATTTTTCCCATAAGTAGATTAGTAAATTTCTCTTAATACACTAACCCATAATACAACATATTTTTTACAAAATGTGTTATGAATTGTAAATTTATGGTTGACTTATACCTTTTAGAATGTTACAATTTTAACATGTTTAAACAAATTATTATGAGGTATTATTTAATGCTTATTAATGATATAGAGCAATATAAAAGCTATTTAAAATATTTACCACACAACTCCTTGCTAAAAATTTATAATTCCATACAAACTGACCTTAATATGAGCTATTTAATAATGAAAGAAGTTAAACGCAAGATTCAAAGTAAAACTGTTTTCAGGTATAACTTAAATAGCATTGCTATCAACAAACAACTGAATACTAGCAATCATAAAGAAGTTACTTCCTGGCTAGAAAGTGGTTTGAAATTGACACCTAAAAATAATTTATCAAATCTAAAATTTTATTTACCTGATATGCCAGATTATAATTGGAATGTTGATGACATGTATCAAACTCTATTACACTTAACAAAATATTCCCAACTAAATAATAATTATGAAATCTATATAAATGAAGCAAATATTAAAGAATATTATGAGACATTAATATTCTCTAACGGTATTATTGAATATCGCTATAATAAATTAGCTTTATTTTATATATCTATTAAAGATAATAAAAAAGGTACAATGTATCATGAAAAAATTAGTTTTACATCTTATAAGACCTTTGATGAAATCAAAGAAATAGTTTTAAAAATATTAGGCGATATAGAATTGTGGAATAAGTATAGTACTATAGAATTAGATCGGTATAATAACATGTTGGGAAGAAGCATTCCTTGTCTTGCAGTTCCCTCTGTAACAAGTAGTTTAATTCATGAGTCCATCGGACACTTTTCAGAAGCGGATGTTTTTAATAGAAATATTGAAAACAATTCATATTTAGGTGTACAAATGTTTAATAAGGAATTAAATGTTACTGACTATGCCCATCCATATAATATTCCCACCCAATATTATACAGATGACGATGGTGTGGAGTGTTCTGATGTGAAGATTATAACACACGGTACTATAAAAGGAATATTATCAGATGCAGATGAATCATTATCTAACTATTATAAAATTGCAGGTTTTAAACGAGGTTCACTAGATGGTATTTATCCAATTATACGTATGAGAAATACTGTTTTAGCTTCAGGAACTTCTACTTGGGAAGAAATGTTATCAAATATACAAATAGGACTTATTCTATATAAAAAAGAAAATAGTGAGACCTCCTATGATGGCAAATTTTCAATACTTATAAGCAAAGCATTTTTAGTAATTAATGGACAAATTTCCGGAAAGCTAACCAATATTTATTTGACAGGTACAACTATTGAATTTCTAAAGTCTATTTCCATGATAGGAAACAAAGCTGAGTGGGAATATTTAATGT
>Ga0160506_100115_pt1 | contig 20180 bp, 19 predicted proteins | sample DID2874_E49MG_FD_108204 | JGI IMG/M metagenome (GOLD analysis project Ga0160506, IMG submission 108204) | Enriched chicken feces microbial communities from UW Madison campus, WI, USA - DID2874_E49 MG | ecosystem: Host-associated > Birds > Digestive system > Large intestine > Fecal | place: USA... | reverse complement strand
GGGGGGGTTGGCGGGTAATTGGTAGCGCGAAAACAACAGAGCTTTTCGTTGGGCCTATCAATGGGCCTAAAAGGTTCGGATTTAATGAGTTCTCTTCGGACTTCGCGGGATAAATTCAAGGCACAAAAAAGCCCGCAGGGCTTGCGCCGTGCGGGCTTTCAGGACTTCATCGGATGACTCTGGTAATCACCGATGGAGAATTTTGGTGGGCTGGCGTCCCTGTAATTAGCCATTCATTCCATTGATTTTTAATGTTATTTATACTTTGAATTTTATGTGTGGTTCTAAAAAGGAACCATAAATCGTAATGGTATGGGTTATCACGATTAGCGGATTGGAGAATTGTATCAAAAGGAAACAAATTCTTCAGTTCAACTCCCTGCTAGTAGCTGAACTGCGCAAGCAGGATCTGCTTTTCACCGATTAGTGAATGCGGTAGTTTTTCAGCGAAACTGAATTCTATCCGTAGGGCAGTACCAGCATAGGTGGAGAATGGATTTTGAACAACTGGTCACCAGAGCACACAAAAGACATCAAGAGTTGGTTTAAGATTGATACATATCGCAAATTTGAAGACCTCTCATTGCTCCAGTTTTACCATGAGATATGGGCTCGTAACTTGTTCTTTAAGGAGTATCGGGAAGAGTTTGAGAGCAGAACTCTTATGGGTTACTTCTCAAAAATTTTCAGTGGCAATCCTTTTTTAATTGAAGAAGGGCAACTGGGATACATGACTCCTGCCAATAAACTTTTTCAGCCTCCCCATTTTTTTCTAACAACTCTTGATCGCCTTGCTGAAACGAGCATCATTGCTATGCAACGCGGAGGTTTTGTTTGGGATGGTGATGACAATTATTCAATAAACAGAGATCTTCGGGAAGAATCACTTTCAGATATTATGCCAGATCAGTTTTCACGAACAGTCATGTTCGAGATTGATTTGGCAAGTGGCACAGACGAAGAGATTGCAGAGTCGCTTAAAGCTGCATTACCGCAGTGGCGTAAAATCAAAGGTATCGAACCAGATCCTTTAGAATCAGTTCGCTTTGGGTATGGAACTATCAAGAAACTCATCAGTTATCGTGTGATACCTATGCTGGATATCCTGGTGTGGGCAGCCGTTAAAAAAATCCGTGTCTCTGACGACAGGTTATCCAGACTGCTATATACAGACGATGACGAAGAAAGCGAAATGAGGCAGTCTAGCCAAATCAAAGATACCGACAGGCCTTTGGCTCTTAAATCCTGCACAACTGACTTTATCCGACAATTCCATTACTTCATGAACAAAAATAGCCATTTGAAGCAAATGAAAGTCTCTGATGTAATGAAACTATCTGATTAGAATTACATTTATAACTATTTGTTTTAATTGTTAAAATTAACTAAAGGCATCATTGTGAATGGTGCTTTTTTTTGCGATTTTTACTTTAAACCGGGCATTTTGACACTTGCTATAAAACGGGGGAATTTCAGCTACTCTCAAGTTCCCCTTTTCTGTACGGCACCAACTTCGAGAAAACCATCCTGCATAGCTACGAAGAACCTCCGCTTCAGGAGCTTCGCTCTTTTCTTTTCCCAACTGTTCGTATAGTGACTTCACCGCAACGACAAGGGATAACGAAATGAAAAATCAAGCAACCCGCCTAATACGATTACCAGAAGTTCTCGAACGAACTGGCTACGGAAAAGCCTGGATATATCGTCTGATCAACGATGGTAAGTTTCCTGCTCCTGTCAAAATTGGAAGTCGTGCAGTAGCTTTCGTTGAAAGTGAGATTGATACCTGGATTCAGTCTGTTATCGAAACAAGTCGAAATAATGTTGCTTAATTGAACTTAGGAGTGATTTTATGAATATCGAAGAATTTGTAAGCGAAGAAAACCATATGTGCAATTTATGCGGAGATCTTTTTTACAAGATCTTTGACCAAGAAGTGATTTATGACTTACCTAATAACGAGTTTAATAAAGAAATCATTTACTGGCTCAGTCAGTACCTTGTAGGAAATCTGAGAGAACCTTTAGACTCGATCTCTGAGCTTAATGCTTGCAAACAGATATATGTTTACGAGACCTGGTTATCTCTAATTAAATGTCCTGATGAATTGAAACTCCTAGCGAAGCGGATAATTTTATATCTAATGGATTAAGAGCTTTTTATGAAAATGTAAAGTTTGGCTGCATAATTTATCTTAAAACTTTACAGAATAACTTACATTATTTTGGTTGCCGTTTATTAGCAAGGCAGTGAGATAGTTTTCGAAGTATTAGGTGTACATAATAATAACTAGATCTACCAGATGATAATTTGACAAGAATAATCGTCTATCTCACTGTTTTAATTTAAATAAATATCTTAATCGATCCAAATAAATTTGTAAATCTACGAAATGCTTATTATTAATATATTGGAATTATACTTTTTGTAAAGTTTAGGAGGAAAATATGTGCAGTATTTGTGTGGATTCTTTTATGTTCGAAAATGGTGAGAGATATTGTCATGTTGTAAATAAAGATACTGGTGAGCCATTGTATTATCCAAACTTGTATATAACAACACAAGTCAGGAATCGGTCAGAGTCTATATCAACAATGAAGGTTATCGCTGGGAGCATTTCATTGTTATATCGATTCTTTATGAGAAAAAATATCAATATTGATGAAAGAATTCAGAAAAGGATATTTCTGGCTCCTCATGAAATTGAAGATTTGATCGAATTCACTTCATTCAATTTTCGAGATGGCGAGAATGATAATTTTAGAAGTTCAAATGTCAAAAAACCAACTAAGTACTTTCGGATAACAACCATAGCTAACTATCTGGAATGGCTGTGCAAAATACATCTTTCTCATACAGGACAGAAGGATACTCTCAAATATATTTTAGATTTCATAAACAACATAAAACGAAAGAAACCGAGAAATAATGATAAATATAATATGGATATAGAAAAAAGTTTAAATAATGAACAATTGGATTCTTTGTTTAGCATTCTTGCACCGGGTAGCAAATTAAATCCTTTTTCAGAAAAAGTGCAAAAAAGAAACAATCTAATATTCCTGCTATTACACTGCTTTGGCCTGAGAGCAGGTGAACTTTTGAATCTGCGAATTGGTGATATAGATTTTGCAGAATCGACAATTGCAATAAGAAGAAGAGCAAATGATAAAACAGATCCGCGAGTGTATCAGCCTTTAGTTAAAACTTGTGAGAGGAAATTAATTGCTGATAAAAAGCTCATGTTTGAAATTTCAGATTATATTCTGAATGATCGAAGAAACATAAAAAATTCTAACAAACATGATTTCCTGTTTATTACTTATAAGGAAGGAAAAACTCAAGGGCAACCTATTTCATTTTCTTCATATCACAAAGTGGTGAGTGTTGTTCGTCAATCCTCCTCACTTCTAGGGGGATTGACAGGTCACAAACTCAGACATACATGGAATTATGAGTTTTCGAAAGCAATAGACAAGAATCAGGACATATCCGATGAAAAAGAGCAACAAATCCGTTCTTATCTCATGGGATGGCGACCGGGTTCAGAAACTTCAATGATTTATAATCGCAGGCATATTTATGAGCTATCGAAAAAAACTGCACTTGAACAACAAGAGCAACTATTCAAAGGAGAATTTGATGAATAATTTAATTAAAAATAAATCTGATAAAATGTCTTTGCATGAACATAAAATCGTCAGTTCGATTGAAAATAACGGAATCAATCTTACAAACTTAATATATGCTATGAACGAAAATTTGGTTTGTGGGTTTGTATATACAGTACAATATTATTTTAATAGCAACAGCTATTTGTATGTGAAAAATATTGTTAGAAATATGGAGAGTCTTATCCGTAAACTATCTCCTACTCATATTGATGATAAGGTTCTAATTGAATATCAAAATAAGAAATTATCAAAAGCCTCAGCATCATTTCGCGTTTTACGACCATTTTTGATTAAATGGTTTGAGTTAGGATATCCGGGAATAGATGAAAGTGCGGTAGAACTGTTAAAGCATTTGGACCTAAAAATAAAAAAATCTGGTCAGTCTGTGCTTCAAGATGATCCAACAGAGGGACCATTAAATAAAGAAGAACATACTTCTTTGATTAAGGCTATGAATCATGCATATAGAAAAGGTGAACTGTCACTGCCACATTATGCAATATCACTATTGATCAGTCTTACAGGTAGAAGACCTCAGCAGTTAGTTATGTTGAAATATAAAGACCTTCTTCAAAAGAACTTAGATAATGGCAAAGTAGAATATGTAATTTCAGTGCCACGAGTAAAACAACGGGGTAAAGAACTACGATATCGAGAACTTGCAATAATATCAGAGGTTGCATCAATTGTTCAATTGCAAGCTAATCAATCAGTGAAACTTGTTGAGCAAGCTCTTGGAAAAACTCTTGATGATTATTCTAAACGAGAAGTTCCTATTTTCTTAAATGAGGAAAAACTCTCAGATTTATCCATAACAGGTTCAATTCTTCTGGAATATAATAAATTATATGCGAAGCCTACAATTGCTAATGTAGCATTGAAAAGTATTGTTAATAATGGGAATGTAATATCCAACCGTACCGGTTCGATACTAAATATTACTCCTCGTAGGCTTCGTTATACAATAGCAACTATGCTGGCTAAGAATGGGCATAATGTTAATACTATAGCTGAATTATTGGATCATTCATCTACTTCAAGTGCGGGGATTTATATTAAAAATCATGCTGACAGTGTTGAAAGGATTGATTCCGCTGTTTCAGAACAATTGTCATTTGTCGCTGATATTTTTATGAACGGAATCAAATCGAAAAAGAGTAGTCATTTCAAATTTTTTTCTTCAAGTAGATGCCAGAGTCAGAATTCAGGATTTCCTTGCAATCAATGTATGTTTTTTATTCCGATTGATCGCAGTGAGGTGAATCAACTATGAATAATATTATTTTGTTCAAATCAAAAAAACATATTCTTGTAGAAGAAAATTATAATGAGTTCATAAAATTTTGTCGCTATCAACTGTCCGGACTAACCCAAACTCAGGATTGGGAGCAGTATGCCTGGAAAGGATATGTCACATTTAGAAAAATAGGGATTGGAAATAAAATCTTTGATTCCATTGATGCAATGCACGAAGATTATATCAATTTTGCGAAAGCATATATCAGATATCAACACACATTGAAACCATTAAAAAATTATGGGGTTATTATGATGGCCTTGCGATGTCTCGAACAGGCCCTTTTGCAGGTTCAGAACACTGGTCTCATTTATAATGTTACAGCCGTTGTTTTCGATGAGGCAATGCAGATCGGGAGTAAATATTTTGAAGGTAACGTTTTGGCTAAATGTGGAATACAGCTTGAAAAAATATCAAAGTTTCTGTGTGAACATAATCTTGTGAAGTCAGGATATATCTCATGGAAAAACCATGTAAAACAGAAAGTCAAAAACAATTATCTTCCTGAGATTGAGGATTATCACCGAAGCGATAAGTTACCAGATGAAGAAGCATTGCTCGCTATTGCTGATATTTTTTCTCAAAATGATGAGTTACTGAGTCCAAGGGATAAGTTCACCAGTTCAGTATTTGCACTTCTACTTTGTTGTCCGAGCAGAATTTCTGAAATTTTAGCCTTACCTGCTGATTGTGAGATTACACAAATAGATGGCAAGGGTATCGAAAGATATGGTTTGAGATTTTATTCGGTAAAAGGGTATGGCCCTAATATCAAATGGATTCCACGGGTTATGATACCAGTTGCAAAGAAAGCGATTAGAAGATTACTTTCCTTATCACAAAATGCAAGAGCACTTGCTCACTGGTGCGAAAAGTACCCGGATAAATTTTACCGACATGAGCTTTGCCCAACAGTTGATGAAAAAGCTAAATTGACCGTTGTACAAGTTTGCCATGCACTGGGGTATAATTTATTTGATCATAAATCATGTGTTTTAAAAATTAAAAGAACGAGTTTGGATGGTGGGAAAAGTTTCTTAAACCACAATGATTACAACTATTCATTGAGTAATTTGTGGGAAATTATTAGTTCTAATTTTAGCAGAGATTTTCCATGGTATGATAAAGAAAAATCCATAAAATTTAGTAATGCTTTATGCTTGCTCAATACTGATCAATTTTCTTTATCAAGAATGACTTCAATTTTCACATTTTACAAACCTACTAAAAGTTTCTTTTTCAGTGACATACAAAGAAAAAAAAGCTATGAGATGAATTATAAAAATATATTTTCCCGATATGGATATTATGATGATGAAGGTAAACCACTACTTATTCGCTCACACCAGCCACGGCACCTTTTAAACACAATAGCCCATTATGGTGAAATGTCTGAACTGGATATAGCTAAATGGTCTGGTCGTATCAATGCGAATCAGAACAGAGTTTATAACCATGTGTCGGAAGAAGATATGTTAGATAAAATCAAAGCTATTAAATTGAATAGGAGTAATTACTGTCAAAGGGAGTCAATACCCACAAATGAATTGACAATTGATTTTGATAACCTTAATCAAGGTGCAATACACTTAACTGAATTTGGTTACTGTGTACATAACTATTTAATCAAGCCTTGTGCAAAAATTAATCATCTTATTGAATGTGATAATGAAACACCGGACATTAACTCAGTAGATAGAATTAGACTGCAATCTGTCCGAGAGAAAGTAATGCAATTAAAGAGAATAACTCAGATCGCTTATGAAAATGGTGATTATGGTGCAGACAAATGGTTGCAACACCACAAAAAAAATTTGGAAAGAATTAATAAACTATTGAATAATTGAAACAGGAGATGCATATGGCAAAACATTTAAACAGGAGTGAAATAAAGGCAATTAAACACATTATACTGACTTGGGACGGTAAAATCACATGGAGCGATTTATGTGAATCAGTTTATAAGAATCTAAACAGAACTATCACAAGGCAATCTCTAAGTGCTCATGATGAAGTTGTTGAAGCATATAGAACAAAGAAAAATTTGTCTAATTTGAAAAAATCTGGCCTTAAAAAGCCAGCTAACTTAACGATTGCGGCACAACAAATAATAAATCTTAAAGCCGAAAATGAAATGTTAAAAAAACAGAACAATAGATACAAAGAGCAGTTTAGCTATTGGCAGTATAATGCTTATAGACATGGTCTCACTATGGAACAATTGAATAGACCATTTAATAAAAAATAATAGTTGATAGGTTACACCTATTGACAAGTTAAATAAATACGATAAATATAAATATATGGTCAGGATGACTATTTCAATTATGCAAGGATGCATTTTATGGACAAAAACATCATCAATTCAGAGTTTACTCTGGAAGAGCAACTTATCATTATAATTGATAAATATATCTCAAAACGGTACCAGCCCGGAGATAAAAGTTTCTCATATCAACTTTACTTAATTTTTGTGGGATACCATTTAAAATATTTTTACCCTAAAAGGATTTATTCCAAATCCAATCGTAATATTGATAACATAATGACTATGTTTAGCTCGGTATACAAAAGTCTGACAAGCAATCTTCTACAACGATTAAATAACAAAGAAGGAGTTATTAGGGAACTAAACTCGCTTGTTAATTACATAGATAACAATCAAGAAAAAGCAGAGGAAATCTATGCTACTGTCAGAGCACAATATGAAATGAAAGTAATTGAGAAAGAGTTAACCCATGAAGTTCGCGTAAGAACCGTCAGGTTATAGGCAATAAAAAGCCCCTAAGCAGGGGCTAAAAGACTTCTTGATATAGGCTACTACTGAACTTCTTTCCAGACACCATCAGATTTGATTAGTTTTACTGGTTTTGTTTGTTTCATATTACTAATAGAGGCATCGACAATGCAGTTATAAACATTGTTTGCTTCTTCTGTGCAACTAACTTTCTTCACGTAATCGATTCTTAAAAGATCTTTTTCTGTAACTCTTGAATCAAGAGCTTTCATACTTGTATTTGTTCTATCTACAACACTTTTGAAAACATTGTATATATCGTCTTGCGATGGTTCATTGTTACATGCGGTTAGAAGGAAGGTGGTAATGATAACTGTGATAATTGAGTATATTTTCATTTTCTTATCCAAAAAACAATTAATTAAGAATGCCAGTTTTGGTGTTGTTATTGTCAGAGGAAAAAGTCCATTTACTTACAGTCTCTCCCTTGAAGTCGATTTCAAGAGTTTTAGACTGAGTTTGGGAACCGCCAGTAAACAGCCCCACAACAGGAATGAAAGTCGTTGCATTGAACTGATTGTTAGACATGAAATATTTCCATTGCTCATTTCCGTCATCGAGTGTGGTTCTTGTATCAGGCTCACCTAACTTAGTGAGTAATTCCGTCTTAGTTGTTTTGTTTTTAATGATCTTTGACTGGAGGCTTTGTGGTGTTTCGTTTTTAAGGTTCTGGTTCCCTGATGTTGAACAGCCAGAAAGCAGGAAGACAATAATAAAAAAAGAGGACGTTATAAATCGGTTCATTTACTTTCTCATTTTATGTTTGCGGTTGTGTGAAATTAATTTCACCGTATAAAAACAACTCTGTCTGCATACATTCTTTTGATTTTATAGATAAGAATAATGATGCTTACGAAAAACGTAATGACTGATACAAGAGTGCTGCCGGTCCACGAAAATGCTAACCACGCGAGACCAAATGCCACGAATTGAAACAGGAATGCCACACTGAGCGGGCTTTCACCGTAAGCGACCTTTGCATGACAGCCTTTGCAAATCCGCACACCATGAGGACTTTGTGTAAAGCAGAACGGGCACTTTATTGTTTCGTTTTCCATAGCTATCCCAATCTGGAAGATTAAATGGTGCGTTTACAGAGATTCTCGATGACCGACTCGCTTTAGTAAAATTGCTTGTACCGATCGATGATTGTTACTTGATAGTTATTGTCTATCATAACTAGATTATTGATCTGTAATAACGATCAATATTTTCTTGACTAAACACAAATTTATTACTAAGCAATAGAGTTAGGTTACGAAAGGTGTTTACAACTAGCTGTCTATAAACGAATTTTTCTTGTAGGTTTCAGATGATGTGTTGAATAGACTTCTGAGAAGTTTGTAGGAACCTTGTGGAGGATGCTCTTTCCATATTTTCTGAGAAGCTCTATGAGCCGTTGTAAAAAGGGAATCCAGCCGGTGAGCCTGAGATGCTTTTGCTGTTTGTCTGCATTCTTTTGAAGGATCTTTTCTACGATTTCGTTCCGTTTGTCTTCTCTGAGCCGTAGTTCCAGTTCTGCAATTTTTTTACCGATACTTTCCTTTCTCTCAGCGGTTTTCAAAACTATTGCAGGAGCAGGAGCAGGAGCAGGAGCAGGAGCAGGAGCAGGAGCAGGAGCAGGAGCAGGAGCAGGAGCAGGAGCAGGAGCAGGAGCAGGAGCAGGAGCAGAGTGGTCTTTTGCCGGTGTGTTGGTTCGTAAAGCTTCTAAGTGGTCGGGGTTGTAGTTAAGCCGATTACTGAGATTTGCCCAGGAGTAGCTCTTACCCAATTGCGAAGCTTTGAATGCTATATCGCGGTATTCGAATGAGAAGCCGTTCATCTTACCGGTAGAAGCAATGTTAGCCGTCCAGCCGACTTTTGCTTCTTCCAGCCTTTTGATAAAAGTTAAAAGGTCAGGTGTATCTGCCAAACTTTTATCAAGTATCTGTTGGAGAGCTTCTTTGGGGGAGGGAAGGCCTGTCCGTTCTGAAAGCATTTGTTCATTACGGGATACCTTTCTTCGCTTCTGTTGCTTTGGTGTAATGGAAGGTGCTGTCTTGGTCACTGTCAGACCGTGAGCGATTTCGAGTTCACTAATAATTCGTGTGCTTATAAGGTTTTCGTTCCTACCCAAGTAGAGCTTCCCACCAGCTATGTCGATTCTGCTGGCGATAATGTGTATGTGCTGACCAGCCGAATCGTCATGAAGCACATAGCAACGGAGATGGGTATCACCGAATCCCATTCTCCTCATATAGTCATCTGCGATGCTGGACCATTGTTCAGCCGTTAGTGATTCACCGTTGGGTAAGCGAAGCGAGTTGTGCCAAACTGGTTTTGCGACATCCTGGCGAAGATGTTTGGTGCTATCGAATTCAGCGATCAGTTCAAGGGCTGAATCACCTAACATGTTCCCGCCAATGACGATTGGATCACTTTTATGATGTGAACCTGGCTTCAATGCATATTGAACAACACCAGCGAAGCTCTTACCCCTTTTGATCTTCTGCATTCCCTTCATAGGGTTTGCTCCATATGTCAGCATTTAGTAGGTGCTGGCGAAGCTCTTGCAGTTGTCGCTTCACAGCGAAAAGCTCTGTATGAGTAAGCTGGCTATCTTTACTCTTACTATCGATATGAAGAGCAATGCGGTTTAGCTTCTGATTGATCTCACCCAGAGTTTTCCATGCTTCAATATTAATCGGAGGCACAATCGTCGGGAGCTTCTGTAACGAAGCAGTACGTAGCCATTCGCCTTTTGCATAATCTCCTCTCAATGTATTTAGCTTGCTTAATTCTGCGTTATTAAGACGGACACTGACACAATGCGTTCTAAGAGTTTGTAGTATTAGATCAGGCAGTTTTGAAGATTGTTTTATTACAGGCATATTGCTTTTGGGAATGCGTTGTATCGATAGTTTTTTTTCCATATGAACTCCTTTTCAGATCTGGAATTGATGATTTATTACTATACTATTATTATTGTTTGTCAATAACGTAGTGTTTTTTTGATTGCAGAGGTGTCTTAAATTTCGGAAAAGGGGGTATTTGAGATATTAAAATAATGAATGAAAATGCATAGTATCTTAATGAAGGAAAGTCCAATAAGTTTTTTAAACATATGAAACGCTAATTAATTGAATGCCTTCTGTTAAGCTTAAAGAGTATTTTTAGATTTACCATATCTATCAATTTTTTATCTATGGAAGATCATCTCTTGCTTCTTTTTACTTCAACTACCTGACACAGGTTTGATGCCAATTCAGTAATTTTTTAACATTGACGATATGAGCTTTTTGGTCTTTTTTATATTCTTTTAGAAGAGTTTAAGTTTTTAGTTCATTTGAGATGATTTGTTTAGTAATCGACTCAATATATTGAGTTTTCGATGTTTAGGCTTTAATTTATGGCATTCAACACAACACATAAAATGGAATGATATCAAGTTGATATTATTTAATCGTTGTTTTTTAGTAAGGGTATGATTATACTACGAATGATGAGCATACAATAAATTTTTAGCTATCTATTGTTGTATCTGTATCAAATAATGGAAAATAGGAGCTAACAAATATTATTTCAGCATGTTTTTTTAATATGGGAAAATAAAATTACTTCTATCACTCCAGATAGATGTGTAGAGATTATAAAATAAAGATTTAATGGTCTATCTATTAATCAAAAAGGATAAGTATATGAATACTTCAAAAAAAAATTATTATGAAATGATATATGTTCAATTAATCACTGAGTTTCCAGACAAACCTTGGATTACACATATATCTCAATTAATCGAAAAAAAAGGAGATAAGATTAATGTGTTGGGTGATAAATCTATAACTTATGGATTGTATTTGTTTGACTCGGATCTTCGAAATACTGAAGATATGTACCTCAGAAATATTATTTCGGAAGCCATATTTTACAGTTATAACTTTTTGTTCCTTTTAAATGAGGTGAAGGAAACAAAAAATAAAGAAAAGTTAAAAGCTAAATTTAGAGCAGCATTTATTGAAGCAGATGCAATGCGAGCGATTCAATTTGAGATATTTTCTTATATTTTTCTTAAAAGAGCTGGGAATGTAGTTGAGTGTATGGATTATTCCCCCTCAAGCGATAACTTTGATTACCTTGTTATTGACAACTTCAATATAAAAACACAGGTGGAATGCAAGTCTTTTTCTTATGAACGTGGGCTTTATATCACTGCAGGTCAGGCTAATTCTATAAGGGAAAAGGTGTTAGTCAGTCATCAATCAAAATTAACCAATTTATTAAATGAGCCGTTGAATATGTTATGCTCAATAACTATCAACGTAAATTCAAATATTGGACGAGATGACGAAAGTCTTAATGACTTTGTTGAAAAAATAGCGAAGGCACTCGATAATGGTAGTTCCCAAAAAAACGATCAATTTGAGATATATATCGAAAAATTTAAAGATTTGAAAAATATTCAAGATGAGTTCGTTTTTCAGGATGTGCAATTGAAGAGTCAGACTATCGAACTTGTCGCCTGTACCTCGCAACCGGAAGGATGTAATAGTCGTGTTCATTTAAGGGTAACTTCTGAATTAACAGAGGGGTATCTTAAAAAATTTGAAAAAACATGTAAGGAAGCAGCTAAAAGACAGTTAAAAAAAGATAAACCAGCTTCGATATTCGTTCATTTCACAAATGGTTTCATTCTCAAAGACAGTGTTAATCAAAAAGAATTCAAAAGAAGTATTTCCAAGATCTTTGAAAAAAATCACTTAACGAATCTAGTTTTTGTTACTAATATAAATATCGAAGAGCAAAAAGAATTCCCATACTTTACTATGCAGCCGGTATTTTTAATTGCCGAGAATAGAAACTCACGATTCAATAGTAATTTTCTCGATCATGTCCCTAACAAGAGATTCATTGATTTAACATAATGGTGTCTTTATTGTGAAACTATAGTATATTCTAAATATATACTCTTTCGAGAATATTTATTGAAGTTGTAAAATAATAATAGGGGATTCTTCAATGACGAATTTTTTTTCTGCAAGATATAAAGTTCTTTATTTTTTTTTGCGAACATTCATACATAAAAATACTAATTCTACATACCATTTAAGATTCCTTTACACAGTATCTATATTCGGCTGCCATTAATATCTAATATAGATTAGATGGTGGCTTTATCTTAATAAACGAAACCTAATTATAGGCTTCGTTGATATTTGGCGTACGGAGTTTATTAATCCATATAAATTTTTGGGAATTTTCTATTGCTATGCCCACGTCTTCTATTATGATTATCTTAACATTTTTTGCTGCGCAATTAGGTGTGGTATTTTTTTCAATCATAGAGCGAAAAACAAGGCAACTAGAGAAGCCAAGCTTCTCTGAGTTAGCCCTTGCTTATAGTTTGATAACAACTAAACTTTTATTTTACGCAACATTCATTTGTGATATAATTGCTTATATAAATTTTTCCATTGCGGGCTAAGAAATGGATGAAATAATTGCACCGTTCGACCCTTCAAAGATAAGGATGGATTCAAAAGTCCAGTCTATTTATACCCTTATGAGCCGTGTAAGACACAATGAAATATTGACGCCTACATACCAACGTAAGAGTGTTTGGAATAACGATAATAAAAGTCGTTTGATTGAATCATTATTGGTTAGAATCCCTATCCCTGTATTTTACATTGATGCTACTGACGAAGATCAATGGAAAATAATCGATGGTCTTCAAAGGATTACTGCACTAAAAGAGTTTTTAGTTGACAAAACTCTCAGGTTAAGTGGTCTTGAATATACAACCTCTTTTGAAGGCCTTTCATATGATGAACTCCCAAGATCATTTATTAGACGAATTGAGGAAACTGAAGTTACCATTGTTTTTATAAATCAAGGAACTCCAGATAATGTTAAGTTCAACATTTTTAAAAGAATTAATACTGGTGGGACACCTTTAACACCTCAAGAAATCAGACATGCTTTGAATGATGGAAAACCTACTATTTTATTGAATGAGTTAGCCGATTGGAGGATTATCTCCGAGTTTTGGGGAACAGATAATGACAGAATGGAACTCAATGCTTTGGTTCTTAGAGCATTAGGTTATCTACTTTTAGACGTAGATGCTATTTTCGAAATGAAAATCGAAGATTATCTTGATGAAGCAATGAAAAAAATAAATGAACTTGATGAAGATGAAATCAATAAGGTTAAAGCTAAATTCAAAAATTCCATCAATGATTTAATCAAAATTTTTGGAGATATGGTTTTTAGGAAAAAATCATCTCAACCTCAAAGAAAGAAACCTATTAATAAGAACATTTTTGAAACATGGATGGCAGTCATACTGAACATTACTAAGACACAACGTAAACTTCTGGTTGAAAGAAAAGGCGAAGTTTTAGATCTGTTCGATAGGCTACAAGATGATAGTAAATTTAATTTTGCAATTTCTTCACGAAAGCCAGAGTCAATGAGAACACGTCACAATATGTTGATGTCTAAAATACAGGAATTGATAAATGATTAACTCATATAAATTAAAAAACTTTAAAAGTTTCGACTCGGCTAAACTTGCTTTTACCAAATTGAATGTTTTGTCTGGTATAAATGGTTCAGGAAAGTCTTCTGTTATTCAATCATTGTTGCTACTAAAATCTTATTATGATTATCAGTCATCTGACTACAATGTTATCAATTTAAATAATAATTATTGCCAGCTTGGGAAAGTACAGGACGTTTTCCATGAAGGGGCAGAAGATCAAAAAATAGAGTTAGTTTTAGAAATTGATAGAAAAGAATTTTTGTATTCCTTTGATTTGGATTTAGAAGAGTTTGGCTTAGATTATTTGCAGATTGAAAATGGAATACATGAAAAAATTGAAGTTAGTAACTTTTTCGATAATATTCATTATCTGCAAGCAAATAGAATGGGGCCAACTGTTCTACAGGAAAAAAATGATTATAAAGTAAGAAATCTTAGAGATATAGGTATATCCGGTGAATTTGTATATCATTATTTGAACATTTTTGGTAAGCAATCAATTGATATCCATGAAAGGCTTCACTTAAATGCTGTTAATAGTACCTTAATTGAAAATACCATTAAATGGTTGCAAGATATATGTCCAAACATCTCTTTAAATACCGACTATATAGATGGGACAGATTTGGTTGGTTTAAATTATTCATTTGAAAGAAAATTAGGAATCTCTAATAATTATAGAAGCACAAATGTTGGTTTTGGAATTAGTTACGTGCTACCCGTAATTGTACAATGTTTGAAAGCTGAAAAAGGAGATTTGTTAATTATTGATACTCCTGAAGCTCATCTACACCCGCAAGGACAGTCAAAATTAGGTGAGTTATTTTCTAAGACAGCAAGTGATGGTGTTCAGGTCATAGTCGAAACTCATAGTGATCACGTAATCAACGGAATTAGGAAATCGGTAGTTACTGGATTTATTGTTCCAAATGATGTTAATTTTTATTTCTTTGAGATGGTAGATTCTGAAAATGATATATCCTCTCATACAAACATTCTATCGCCAAAATTGGATGAGAATGCAAAATTTGATTTTTGGCCTAATGGCTTTTTTGATGAATGGACTAAATCACTGAATCATATTTTAAGGGCTCAACAATGAACAAAGATAGTATATTTCCTTTCAATGAGCTTTCGATATTGGACTTAGATAAGTCTACGTGTGTAAAAAAATATTTCAACAGAATTGTATCGTTTAATAAACTACTTAGGAATGACCAAAAACTAAAAATTGCATATCATTCTTCTGTGTTAAGGCAACCATGTAAAGATGGACAAACTCTTCTTGACCATATTAATGACTCTGGCCTTGAAGTGGATAATCAAGGCGTATTATTAGCGACAATACAAGAAACTCCTTTTTTGGAAGAGTTGCAAGAACAGGCTTTGGAGCATGAATTATTTTTCAATGAAGATCAATCTATTGGGGGAGCATACGCTTACTCGCTAAATCATGCTCTCTTCTCAATCCCTTCATCGGATGAATGGGATAAATTCAATATAGAGATGTTAAAAAAAGAATTAGATAACAACGGTGAGTGGAGTTCATCGGCTGTCGAAGTTCTAAATCTTGGAGAGTTAGAGACAGAAAATTACAAAGATTCTTGGGTTGTCGAATTAATTGAAAATGATGATATTTTAACTCCTGAGCAACTTTTGGAACGACTTGAAAGTGATTGTAGTTCAGTAATTTTATCCCAATGTGCAATTGATTTTATACTGAGAACAGGAAGTAATTTAGGTATATTAAATAAAATTTATGAAATTACTTTATGTCTTCATGATTATTGTGTTAATAATTGGAGGGTTGGTGAAATAAGGCGTTCCCATATAATCGAGAAAGGTGTAATGCTCAAAGATGAATCTAACTCAACTATGCAACAATATGGAGATGAGAGAATGTTTAGGAATCATGTTGGAGCATCACAACAATATAGGCTCCATTTTAATATAACGGATAGTATTAGAGGCTATATTGGTGGTATTTCTGATGAGCGTAAGATCTTCTTGGCATACTTAGGGAATCACTTACGCACTGTACGTTTCAATTAAGTTAATATTGATATTAATTATTCAAAAATTGGAGACAAAGGAATGTTCTCTGAATTTTTAATAGCCTTTGTGATTAACTCTTGAATTCGTTCTTCTTTTGCTTCCTTCGAAACTCTTGACAGATGTTCTCTGCCAATAGCCTCTAAAGAACTAATAGTATGTGTATGAATTTTGGTATTTTGAATGTTAATTATTTCTTCAGTGATTATTTTACCAAATTTATTTTTGAATGAACGTTCTTGAATGAAAGGGATAGTAAAACCCATCGCGATAGCTATTTCTTTAACTATCTCACCGTTATTGATTTTCATTCCTAAAACATTGGAGACTTTTCCTACGATGAAAATGATTCTTGCATCTTTCTTGCTGACTCGACTAATTTCCTCTAAACATTTTGATATGTCAAAAATATATTGAAAAACAGTGTAGAATCTATTTGGACGAAATTTTCTATTAGATCCAATTTCCGACTTGGCTATTTTTAGAACATCATAGCCTAAAGCTTCAACATTTTTTCGATATTGTTGGTGATAATTAAAAACATTTATATAGGGAGGTGAAGTTATTACCAGGCTTACGGTGTTTTCAGCTAAAGGTAATTGTCGGCAATCAGCCTGATAACATTGCACCTCATTGCTGTTGTAAGGTAATTCTAGGACAACTTGTATGTAGTCATCTAAAAGTTTGATAAGATTGCTTTTACATGTGTTATGAGGATGGACGTCTGATAGGATTAAATATCCTTCAACCATAATTTTTAAAAAATCATCTTTGAGATCGATTAAATCAATTATTTTTTTACTATATTCAAAAATGTTTTCATCTGTAATTTCCTGTAAGACAGGTTCTATTAACGAAGAGAATTTTTCAACAATAACTTTTCTATTGCAGTATTCTAAATTGCTAAGTTTATAAATGTTGGAGATTTTGCAGGCTGATGGATTAATATCACAACCTATTGTTGCTAAATTAAGTTTTGATGATTCATACAATACAGTTCCGCTTCCTGAGAAAGGATCAAGAACGACATCACCAGTCTTTGAGTAGTTTTTCAACAATGCCTCAATGAACTGAGGGGAAAATTGCCCGTTCCATTTGAAAAGATTACTCCTTATCTTTTTGTTGATATCTAACAGTTCTTGGGCAATTGCATTCATATTCTTCTTAAAAATGTTAACTTCGTTAAACAGATCTACAATTGTACCATATATAATGATTTTCCGCTATAACATGCTTTAATATTAATTGTAGTGTTATATAGTAGGCATTTTTATTAAATATTCTTTATTTGTTCTAATGTTGACAATATATATTTAAGTATTATTATAAAAATAAATGGGAGGTTTTATGGAAATTAATGATAATCTTTGGTTTGGTTCAGGATATATTGATGAGTGTAGAAAAACACTTCAGGTAAGTAAAGACAAAACAATTTATAAATTGAAGATACAACATTTGAATGGGTTTGTTGGCTTTTATTTGTATGAAGGGAGTTCTAATTTCCCTTTAGAGAAAGGGAAATTAGTTGTATTCCAATTCAAAGCGGAAGAGTTATTACAAAAAGAAAGAATGTTGATTAATATAGAATTGTCATGATGGTGTATTATCTTCTTTGCTTTTTTTGATAATAATATTTGCAAGTGACTCTTTCTCTATCAGAGGTTTTAAAAATAAAGCAATGCTTTCATTTCCTTTTTGTTGTAAATAAAAGCTTTTGAAGTTAACTTTATTTGTCTTTGATAAGTAAGTGGCATATCCAGGAACAACAAATCTGAACATCTCATCCATGTGTTCTTTTTTTACCCCATTATTTATAACGTCGTCGGGAATGTAGTTGTTTTTCTCTAATAAAGATTTAAGTTTCGAAGATGCTCCTTGAAGATCGTAGGCATGGCTGAGAATTACACCATCTGACTCTCTAAAAATAATATAAATAGGTTCCTTTTCAAAAATATCTTTCAATCCATAAACTTCTATAATAAATAACTTTGGCAGTATTAACATAATAATATCCTTTTTAGTTTTTCATATGGCATAAAACTGATAAATTGATAATTTAACTATTATGACACACATGCTAAATTATTTAGTTGTATGCTTAAATTTTTAAAAAATATATCAATTTCTCATTATGCATTTTTTGCGAGTCTTGCCAATAATTATATGTGAGTTTTGTCAGACTCATGCTACATGAGCTTTGTATTTTTGAGACAAAACGTAATCACTCCACCACTGCATGAGACCCACTCGTTCTGCGAGATACTCAGCACGATTGTAAGCTGCAATAATTTCATCTTTCTTCGAGTGGGCAAGGGCCGCTTCTAGGACATTTGTTCTGAACTTACCAGACTCCTCTGCGGCCGTTCGTGCAATAGATCTCATTCCATGGGCTACAAGCTCACCTCCGAAGCCCATACGGATTATGGCCGCATTAGCTGTTTGTTCATGCATATGGTTAAGAGGAGCCTTTATGCTTGGAAACACCCATTCACGATGCCCACTTATCGCTTTCATTGACTTCAGGACTCGCAAAGCTTCTTTGCTTAGTGGAACTTTGTGAGGCTTCTTCATTTTCATAAACTCAGCCGGGATGTTCCACATTGAGTTATCGATATCTATATCAGCCCATCTTGTGCGAACAGCTTCACCAGGACGTACCCAGGTCAGTAACTGCCATTCAATCAGCAATCGTGTCTCCAAACGAACAGAGGCATTGTTTAACACCAATAGGAAGCGGGGTAACTCGGAAGGGGGTAGTGCAGGCATATTCTGCTTTTTAGGCTTACTGAACCGTTGCCCAAGGTTGTCAGCCGGATTGAATTCGATAAGTTCCTCAGTTGCTGCATAACGGAAAATTTCATTTAATCGGGAAATGATTCGCCGTAAAGTTTCGAGGACTCCTCGTTGCTCAATAGGGTCAAGATGTTGCTTTAAGAGTTTAGGTCGGATCTCATTGATAGGAACATTACCCAAGCCGGGAAAGATATTTCTCTCCAGGCTTCGCCAGATATCTTCTGCATGGTCTTGTGAGATACCTGATGTTTTTACCTTCTCATCTAACCATTTCCTTGCCACGGCTTGGAGAGTGTGTTCAGTAGCATTCTTTAAGGCATTAGCTTTATCGTTGTTATGGATTTGAGGATCAATGCCATTGGCAAGCAAGGAGAGGTATTCATCTCGTAAGGCTCTGGCTCTTGCCAGTGTAAGGTGAGGATATGTTCCTAAGCTCACCTTAGTTCGCTTTTTGGTCACCGGCACTGCATACCTGAAATACCAATTCTTTTTCCCTCCTTTCGAGAGGGGGGCGATTCGTAGGATCAAACCATCCCCGTCGAACAAGTTGATTTCTTTGGCGGCTGGCTTGGTGCTTTTGATTTCAGTGTCAGTGAGCTTCTTAGCGATTTTTGCCATTTTGGGACCCTCGATTTTAGGACCCTTCGTTGTGGGTCCCATTCAGGGTGCCATAAGTGATAGTTCTCAGCAATTCTCACTAGACTACAATAGACGTAAAAAAGCCCGCAAGGCTGGTTCCATGCGGGCTTAGTAGACTTTACTGAACTTCAGTACATCATTATTTGGTGGAGCTGGCGGGAGTTGAACCCGCGTCCGAAATTCCTACATCCTCGGCACTACATGCTTAGTCAGTCTTTACATTCGCTTGCCAGCTGCGGACAGACACGCCACTAACAAACTAGCCTGATTAGATTTAACGCTTCAACCCCAGGCAAGGCATCCACGCGATCTCTTTTGGGTTTGACCTCTCTTTGATCCCCGTCTTAAGAGCGGAAGCTAGGGAGAGAGGGCTCAGAGCAGGTTATTAAGCTGCTAAAGCGTAGT